>Ga0210003_1000016_pt1 | contig 223235 bp, 247 predicted proteins | sample LantaG_FD_182804 | JGI IMG/M metagenome (GOLD analysis project Ga0210003, IMG submission 182804) | Deep subsurface microbial communities from Baltic Sea to uncover new lineages of life (NeLLi) - Landsort_02402 metaG (SPAdes) (version 2) | ecosystem: Environmental > Aquatic > Marine > Oceanic >... | reverse complement strand
TTTTAAATAAATTCCAATTTACAGTTGCGAACACACCAAAAGCAAAACCCGCATAAATTTTAAAACCAAATAACCATAATAATAAACCCGCAATTAATCCTACAATACCTTCAATACCGTTTAATACTATCCATGATTTGATAGTACCATATACTTTTTTAATAAAATGTAAAACTTTTTCCATGATAATTTTTTTATTATAAATATACTAATAATATCAATTCTTACTTATTTTATGATTTACATTGGTATTTATTTAAACTAAATTAAAGTATCTAAAATAATATTATGTCAAAAGAATATCAAGTTAACTCAACCGAAATAAGTGAAAAAAAGGACTGTAAGTCATGTACTAATGGACTTAATGTGGGTCAAAAATTTATAGTAGGGTTTTCTATCTATATGTTAGGTACAAGTATATATGGTACCATTGAACTAGTTAAATTATTAGTAAATTTATTTTAGAAATTTTTCTAACTTAGATTTATCCTCTTCAGTCACTTCTTTATTAATTACACCCACTTTAACATAAAAGTCTCCAATACCATTTTGAGTAACAAATCCTTTAGATTTTAACCTTAATGGTTTTTCAGTACTTAAGTTTGATGGTAAATTTATTTGTAATTCACCTTCAGGGTGTGGAACAACAAAAGTTTTATTAGTTATCATTTCTACAGGAGATAAAAATAATTGATAAACTAAATCTTTACCCACTTTCTCATACTTACTCTTGATTAAGTTAATTTGGACTAATAAATCTCCTTGTATACCATTAATAAAGTCCCCCTTACCATTAACACGTAAGAAATCACCGTTATCTACACCTTTAGGTATATTAACCTTGATATTTTTAAATTTATCGATGGCTCCCTCTCCCTGACAGTTTACACATGGGTTAATAACTATTTGTCCGGTACCTCGACAAGTTGGACATTGTGATTCAACAACTTGAGTAAAAAATCCTGTACCCATTTTTTGTCTATGTACTCCTCTTCCTGCACATGATGTACACCCTTTCTTATCCCCACCAGTTCCTGTACACATTTCACATGAAACTTTAGATTTATAGGTAAGTTCTTTGTCAAGACCCTTAAAAGATTCTTCAGGGGATAAAGTAACCTTCATTACCTTATCTTTAATTTTAGGTCTTCTCTGTCCCCTATGATTATTAGCCATATGGTTAAACATATCAAAAGGATTTCCGCCAAATGGGTTTGGATTATCATACTGTTTTCGTTTCTCCTCATTACCTAACGTATCGTACGCTTCAGCGATGGATTTAAATTTATCTTCCCCTTGAGGGTTTACATCTGGGTGATATTGTTTACTTAGTTTTCTGTACGCTTTTTTAATCTCGTCTTGAGATGCGTCCTTTTTAATGTTTAAAATTTGATAGTAGTCATTCATGGAGAATTATATAATTGTATTGTTTAAGAATAAGAAAAAGAAAAAGATAATCAAAGGTTATCAGTCAGAGAAACGCGCAATTAATAAATTTAACTCGTTAATTAAAAAAAACGATAACCCTTTTGAAGTACAATATGAGAATGCTGAAAAATCTATTTATGAAATAGCATTATTAAGTAACCAAGAATCCTATCAGATACCTCTATTCCAAGAAGATGAATTAGGTCGAAATGAAAAAGTATTTATTTCTTCAGAAACTGACTACGTAATAAAACGAGTAGAGTCTTATAGTATTGAAGAGAAAATTTTTGATTGGTCAACAAATGACCGTATTAATTTTGATGACTTGGTGAGTAAATATTGTGTTAAAAAAGAAATGAAAAGCATATCAACACTCCATAATAAATTAATTATACAGAATAATGATAAATTTTATGTTTTTAGTTTAAAGAATATTGATGACTCACATAGATTGCTTGAGACTATGGAGAGTAACTTTAGAGAAAATGGTAGAAATGATGCTATATTTGTTAAAGATATTTCAACAACACATAGAAAATGGATGTATAATTTATTAGTGGAAAATGGATTTAATAAACAAAAATTATATCGTCAAACAACTACTTTTTCAAAACGAAAGTAAATTTAACTCCGGATATTTCAATTAGAAATTCTTCACTACTTTTATAAATGTCCGCAAAGTTCCCAATAATATCATTATACTCTTTTTGCTTTAACTCGACTATAATCTTAACATCACCCTTAGATAGTATTGACGAATCAATATCATTAGATATTTTTGCTAAAATAGTTAGTTCGTCCCTAAAACTTTCTTTATCCTCTCCCATAATGTGTAGGTTTTTTCTGTAAATATAGTATTTGACACACTTTTCTTTTCAAAAGATTTAATATCTCTAATAAAAGAATTTTTAAATGTTTCAACTTGTCTTTCCGACTTCTTCTTGTCCAGTCTCAGTAGATTTAACTCCTTCTCCAACCCCTGATTGGTCACTTTCTTTTCCATTTGAATTTATAATACTATTTAGTTCATCAACATCGAATTTAAGATTTTTTAAGTCTTCTAAAGTTTCTTTCTCAAATATCCCTTTTAACTCATGAACTTTATTTCTGAATAATTTGTCCTTTTCTTCTCTCTCTAAATTAGATTTAACTATGTTATCAATCACTCCCTCAATTTGATTGACTGAGGTCTCATTAATTAAACATACAAATGATAAGGATATCTTATCACCCTCACTGCCGTTTTTTACCACTTCAATACCCTTACCCATATTACGGGGAAGAACCCATTTATTTGAAAATAATAAGTCGTAACTAACGTGAGTATTTAATACTCTAACCATTTTTAAATAATTATGAACTTTACTTAAAAAATTATAATATGTACTCATATGTTTGCGATTATTAATGTTATTAAATAAGATAGAGAAAGTCCGTAATAAATTAAAGCGCCTACACCAATCTCAAACTTTTTGGGTGGATTGGATAATAGGGCTTTAATAAAGTTTACACTAACTCTTATGATTGATAATGATGTAAATACCGCAATAAATGTCGCGAAATATGTCATTATTGTTTCCATCGTCTTATTACTTATTTTTTTCTTCCAAGATTTCTATTCTTAAATCTTGCAGTAAAGACTTTAACTGTTGTGCTCCTTTTCTTGCTCTTACTCCAGCAGATTTGTTACCAGCGTAAAACTTTGTTGTGTCAACAGAAAGTTCTTCTACCAATACTTTGATTGTTTCTAATGTTTTCATTTTTTCAAATTCTTATTATAGTTTATGTTTTTAAAAAACTTAATTTTATATTGCTCATAGTAAATAGAAAAGGGAAAAATTATAATTTGATTGAACGTTCAAGTGACTTATAAAGACCTGTAAACATCTCAATATCTGGTTTGGTAATAACTCTCTTTCTATTGAATAACTCCCGTAAGAAGCTCTCTAATGAGCCCCTAACTAACTCATCTCTCTGTTCATAATATACTTCCATATAGAATGACTCAAAATAGTCGTAATCGTCATCACTAAATTTAAAAATAATGTTTTCTTTTTTAAAATCAGTGACAATTTTATTAATACACCATTTAAAGTGTTCGGTTTTATCATCATCACCAACACCTATCTTAGTTACGTTATTATCACCATGACTGAAACCTAAATAAGTACTACTCACTAAGTAATATAATGAGAAACTAAAATCCTCAAATAAATCACAATATTCGGGTTGAATATTATTTGCTCGATTCCACGTATCTATATCTTCCTTATCCATAGGTGTAGATAACCATTTAAAAAATTGGTCCATTCTATATCTCTTCATAATGAAAATATAGAATGGACCAAAAAAATATAAACGCTTTATTGTTTGTTATTGAGTTTTATAATTGTGTGAAAATAATTTTTTCATCTTATCAATGTCCTCATTTACTCTTACTTTATCCTTAATAGTGTTAACTGATTCTGAGACTTCAATACCTGCCATTGAATCAGTGTGTCTTTTCTTTCCTGAATAGTCAGTCACTGGTTGAGGTGCTTTATTATAGGATTGTTTTTTAAGTTTAGATAAAATGTTTTTATCCATTCTGTCTTTAACTTTCTCACCGGTATCGGTCTTAACCGCATTAGCCCATTCGGGGTTATTACCTGTTTCTGAAGAACCTAAAATATTCATGTCTAACCATTCCTCATCTGGTTTAATTTGGTCGTAGTCTAAGTTTTCCATACCACCTGAACGTGCGATTTGGTCAATATACTCTTCAACACCGTCAGATGCGGTATACATCATCTTATCATCTTTTCTATCACCGTTACCTGTTGGGAATTTCTCAGGGTCAGCAACATATTCCCCTTCATCTGCGTCTTTCAGATACGCTTTCATTTTTTTAGTTACCAATTTTATATAGTCCTCATTATCTTTTTTAGATGTCTTCATCGCATTATTTTGTCCTAAAACACCTGAGATTTTTTGCTCTTTCACAATTCTCTCAATTAATTCAATCATCTCATCTTCACTAAGTTTTAATGTACGTTTTTTCTTAGTATTTTCATTCCAACCTAAAGGTGCGCTGAATCCTCCTGATGAACCTGACGTAGTTTGTTCTTTAGATTCTTTCTTTTTCTTTGATTTAGCGGCACTTTTCATGGATTCTTTTTTATTACCATCACCATCTAAATCTAAGAAATCAGGTTTAACTTCTTCTTCCATAGTACCACATTCACACATTTCTTTACCACATTCCCCACAGGTTTCTTCACTCACATCTTTCGTACCAATAACTCTATCGTCTTCAGGTCCTATTTCCGGTGCTTTACCCATATCCTCATTAGATTCTTCTTTTTTAACCACTCTGTCGTTTTTACGATTTTTGGCTACCTCATAATACTCTTCCATTTCATCAATTTCACCTGAAACGGTTTCAGTTATAGTTTTAACTTTTTTGTTGACTTCCTCATGTAGAACTCTCTCTACTAAGTTTTCAATCATATTTTCAATATCTTTCATGTCTGTATTTTTATTATAAATATATAGTAAGTATCAATTATTTATTTAACTTTTCCATTATAACACCCTTAATAAAGGAACTGTCTAACTTATATTTTCGTGATACTTGTTTTATGGCTTCTTTTACAATATTATTTTCAAAGAATTCCAAAGCGTTTATATCCCCTTGATTACAGTAAGGGAACTTTTTACATTTGTCTTTAATTTTAACGTATTTACTACCTGGTCCACCTAATTTTGGAAAGTTCTTATCTGTTACTGACCTTAATTTTGAGTATACATTTTTTGGGGTATCAAGTTTTAATGGGTCTCTTTTTGGTGCACCGAATGGTACATCGTACGCTCCGGCAGATGAAGAAGTTGTGGCTTCTTTAGATTCAATCTTTTCTAACTTATTATAGTAGTTTAAGTCCTCATATATGTGGTCCATAGCAATTTCAAACGCTACCATCATTTCTGTAGTGTGTTCAAATTCAGTATTAACACCTTTTTCCATAGCGTTAATAATTTCATCAATCTCTACTTCATGATGTTTTGCTAAGTCATCTAAAGTCATGTTATCCGCTAAACCACCTTTAATCTTATCCTCTTTTATTTTTCTTTTCTTAATCTTACCAAATAAAGGACCAACATATGCACCAGCAGATGATGCTCCTGTAGCCTCTTTAGTTTCTTCCTTTGAGACTTCTACTTCATCGTCTAAATCTTTAGCGATTTTGGTTAATATCTTAGTTAATGTTTTAGAACTTAATCCTTCAGTTTTACCGACTTGGGGTGACCATCCTTTTTCTCCGTCTTCTTGAACTTCTTTCTTAAGATTATTACTACTGGTCATGAACTTACTAACACTATCACTATCACCATGTTTAGTAAAATTATTAGCCATCGCAGAATTCATTTCCTTACCGATAGCTTTTTTTATTTGATTTGATACATTTTCCATTATTTAACGTTTTTTAAAGTCGGCTCCCAAAAACTTCTTCTTGTCCACATAATCTTATAAAATTCCTTCATGACCTTAGCTACGATTTCACTAACATCTTTAGTAATTTTTCCCCTACGTATTTCATCTTGTATCTTATCTACAATTTTTTTCTCAAATTGATTTATAGTGGTAGAACCAAGAAAGTCTTTTATCTCTTTCCTAATCATCACTTCAATGTCGTTTTTGTCTGCGTGTGTTAATGCCATATTAATAAATATTAAAAAATCTTATAACCAACACTTATACCTATTCCCCATGTTGGTTGGAATGTACCGTTTATATTATATAACCCATATGAGGGACCTATTAACATCCCAAAACCTCGTCTTTTTTTAATCGGTGGTGGTGGTGGGATTATATTTGGCTTTACATCCATAAACTCCACACCATTAACAAATGGTATTTGTAATATGTTTGGTGGAATTATTTGTCCGTACTTATCTGTTGGTTGAACGATTACTCTCGTTAACCCATCACTCATTTCGATTTGAGATAATGTTAAAGAAAAATTTAATTTGTGTTTTAATTGTGAGGATTTATCTAATCCAAACTTATCAACTAACTCAATCCTTAATGAATCGTTATATGGGGTTAGTTTAAACCAACTTTCGGTTTCAATACTATAAATCTGATTCGTATCTCTTATACCTAAAGATAAGTTACCTAAACTATCTTTTTTAATATTAGTCATAACATCATTAGTTGTTAACTCAGAACTAATTTCAGTAATATAAATATTTTTTACTTCAGATTCACCATCTAACTTATTAGCTAATACTTTTATATTGATTCTAGCACTTTCTAACTGGTTATCCATTACCGATAACTCATCTTCTTTAACTCTTAATAATGACTTAATATAAATGTTATCTCCCTCAACAAATTCTACTGAGTCTTTTAAAGTTTGAATATTGTTAAAGAATCTATTTTTTTCGTTATCGTACTCAACTTCTTTAACTTTTATTTCATATTTTAAGTTTTTAACCTTATCACATTGTTTAAATAATAAAATTACCATTAACGCAAAAATAACCCCTAAGAAAAATTTAGGATTATTTTTAATAAATCCAATAACTCCGTTAATACCACTTAAAATAGTTGCAAATACCATTACCCTTCAATATTTTTAGTTTTCTTTCTTTGTGATAAAACTTTAGCCCATCTAGCTTTAAACTTATCGTAAAAAGATGTTAATTTATTTATTAATTCAACTAAACCATCGTCTAACTTAATCATATCACCATTAATATAAACTCCATTATTTTCACCTATCGAGAAATAAAATTCAACATCATAGTCAATAACTTTACCTGACCAATCAACATTATTAGGATATAGATTTAATGTTCCAAAATCTGATAAATCTGAAACTTCATTAACAAACTCATCCATAGTTTCTTGAAATGATGTCTTCTCATCTGTAGTTAACTCTAACTCTTGTTTTGTTTTACCATGTAAAGTAATTAGACCACCAGAAACTCTATATGGTTTTTGTTTGTCTTCATCCGGCGTAGTTTCAATTTCTATTTCTTGCTCAGAATCAACATCAATATTTGTTGGCCCATCTTCCTCTTCCTGTTCCTTGATTATACCACTCTTTCTTAATACGTCTCTTGACTCACTAAGATTATTCTTACCTAACATCGTTCTAGATGCCTCTAATAGGGTTTTTAATTCATCATATGTGTTCATTTTCTACTATTTTTATAAATTCTTCAAAATTAAAAGATGGGTTTAAATCGGTTCTGTCTTTATTGTAATTACTATATGACGCAATTCCATGAAACTTTTCAATTTTATCCACTTTAACATTATGACCAATAAAGGTCGTAGGTATACTAAAGTCAACACATAGTTTATTAATCAATTTGGATAAACTCTCTATCTGTTTTTCAGTGTATGGTTGCCAAAAAAAGTAACCTCTCCACTTCCTCTCATATATTCTATCTTTATAAATATTACCAATCCAGTTAATATATCCCCCGACTAGTGGGTTTTTACGTAACCAACCCAAATTTTCTAATGAAATTACTATTGTAGATTTATTATATGTTTTAATATCCATATAATTACTATATGTTTCTGGGGGTATAATTTGGTGTATAACACCCTCTCTTGAAATCACATAATGAGGTAACTTATCATATTTACCACCCATTCGATATCTAAGACCGTTGATATAGTCTTTTTGGTGACGACCTGTATTAGTTAACAGTATCTGTTTTTTTCTTTTATAATTACCTATAGGTTTAAGCCCTATCTGTTTCTGTATTTCTACCTCCATCTCTCCTTCTATATGTTAGAACACGTTTATTTTGTTGTGGAGTGACTTTATTATGTTCTTTATTCTCTGATTGTTTTTCTACGTCACTTTCTAAATCAATCACTTCTGATAGTTTATCAATATTTTTTAATAAATCATCAGTTGGTGTAACTATTTTTTGTTTTTTAGAGGATTCCTCACCTATTTTATCCAATTGAGTCTGTAGTTTATTTAATAACTCATCCGAAACTTCTAAGGGTTTAGGTTCCTTACTAACTAACTCTTTTTCGATTTTACCCGCCTCTTTAGATATGTCAAGTGATGTTCTTGTAATATCCTTTTCTTTCTCTTCATCCTTATTTTTTATTTGGTTGAAGGCAAAGTTAGCAGCAATAACTAAAGAAATCGCTAACGGGTCAAATACGAATATAATAACTAATAGTAATATATTAATTATCTTATTCATCGGTTTATCTGTTAATTCACTTAAATATTTTAATGGACCTAACTCACTTGATATTTCAGCAGTGCTTTCAGTATTTAAAATCTTAATATCAATACTATTAATTGAGTCTGTCGCGGTTTCTAACTTTACCGACAGTTTTTCTCTTTGTGATACCGCACTATTTAATTCTTTTTGTAACGCCTTTCGAGTACTTGATGAGGTGGTCGTTATTATTTCACCTGACTCTTTATCTTTATATTGTATAACATTGTTAGATAGACCATTTCTAAGAGATGAAATACTATTATCTAACACTTCTTTTTCGGTGATTAAATAATCTCTATTTTCAGTGAACCTATTTTTTCTAAGTTCCATTACCTCAACTTTTTTATCGACTATACCTGATTTCGTGGCCGTCTCCTGATATGCTGCGGATAAGAACCCGTATATTCCCGCGGATGTAATAAGAACTAAAATTATTGTAGCTAAAGTTAAGTATACCCTTAATAATCTATTAATCTTATTCCAATATTGATATAGTAACGAAGCAATAACTAACTTAGCCACCTCTAATGATGAAGCCATTACTATGACCTCGTATGTTGCACCAGCAAATAGTTTACTAAGTCCTGAGACCGAATAAAAAGCCGCAGAGATACTCACAGATAACGCTGATAGTGCGACTATGGTCGGGAAAATATGTTTTTTAATTTCTTTTAAAATACCCATAAAGTTATTTTTGTTAACTATAAATAGTTAAATATCCTATAAATAGTCAAATAAAGTAGAGCTTTCGTTACGTAATTTACGTAATGCCTTTTCTTTTATTTGTCTTACCCTTTCTTTGGTTAAACTAAAATCTCCTCCAATATCTTCAAGAGTTCTTGGTGTTCCTGTCAAACCGTAATATTCTTCAACTATATTCCTTTCACGGTCATCAAGAACTGACATTATACCCAACAACCTATTTTTAAGCTCATCTGCACTATTAAACCCTTCATCGGGTTGTACGGAGTCCTTATTCTCAATTAAATCGATTAGAGTGTCTCCCTCGTCATTAATATAGTTGTCAACCGAAGTTGTTTTTGGTAAACTAGTAAATTTTGAATCCAACTCTGTATTAGTTTTCTGAGCCAATTTCTTAGCTTTATGTAAGTCTTGCACAACATTAACTGGTAATCGAATAGTTCTTGAGTTTTCGTTGAGGGATTGTAGTATTGATTGTTTAACCCACCAAACGGCGTAAGAGATAAATCTAAGTTTTTTAGTCCAATCGAAGTTTTTTATTGCTTTCATCAACCCTAAGTTTCCTTCAGCAATTAAATCAGCCATATCTAACCCTTGATTTTGATATTGTTTTGCTACTGTAATAACAAATCTAAGATTACCCTCTAAAAGTTCTTTATGTATTTTTTTTGTTTGTTCCTCGGTACAATCATCAGAACACATAATGTTAGATAATTCTCTTTCCCTGTCAGGAGTCATAACGTCAATCTTTCTAAGGTCCTTTAGATACATCTGAATATCATCTTGATTTAATGTATACATACTGTTGTTTTGTTTAATTTCTCGCATATTCGTCTAATATTTGTTTTTCATATTTAGTTAATTTCTCTACACCGTTTTCTTTAACTTTTTCAAGTAATTGGTTTAACGTTGGTCTTACAAAGGTACTGCTTTTTTTTAATTTAAGTTGTTTTATTAAAGAATCATCATCTTCATCCTCAAAATAAATGGGATTTAGACCATCTTTATCTAAATTTTTCATAGTGTGAACTAAAAAATAGTCCATAATTTTCAACATCTCATCATCATCTTGTTTATTAAACAATTTTTCATAGATTTTATTTTCTGACTCTAAATCAAATAAATTTAACTTTAAAGAATCATCAATATGTACAGCCATATTATCAGGATGCTCTAATAAATACCACTGGTCAACAATTAATCCGATAGTACTGTCAATAAACTCTCTTAAGTCGTTAAACGGTTGTGTTGACTCAAAATTACACACCACATTAGTATCGGTGTAGTTATATTTAAGGTATTTTGATGAACTTATTGGAGTTAATTGTAGTGGGATATCTTTTAGTATTGTTGACCCCTCTTCGAACTCGGCGAAAATAAACAACAAATAAGATTTAGACTTTTCTTTCATATTAGACTTTTTTTTAATTCTATTTATATTTATAAGAAAAAACAAATTATTATGAAAAAACTTGTCGTTTCTGAAACTGAGCTTACAAAGATAATACAAAAAGCCGTAGAAAAAAAACTTATTGAACAAGATTTTAGTGTCGAACCTAAAATAAATAAGACTCCACGAGAGGCTGAACTAGAAAATGTGTTTGGTAAATATAGTGGTGAAGTACCTGCGGATATCGTAAGGTACATGAGAAAAAACCCGAAAATTGTTATTAATAGACTATTAGATATCTATGGTCCTAAAATGTTGGAGTATATGACCGATATTGTTATTGATGATGAAACTGAATCAATTAATGAGGATTCGGTGGATGAAAATAATGATGGAATAATAAGTCCTAATGAACTATACACACACTTTGATTTAGATAGTGATGGTATAGTAACTATGGAAGATTATGCCGCTCATGTTGATTTTCATTGTGAAAACCCTGAATTACTTCAACCATATAGAGAGACTGAAGACTACATAAGTAAGATGGATGATGAACGTCAACCATTTGTTGATTTTTTTATGTCAGACAATTTAGTGAGTGAACAGATTGATGATGAAGATGAAGATGAAGATGAAGAGTTTATTAAATATCCTGTAGATGATTTTGACTTCAATATGGACTATTCAGACATTAATGATATTTACGACCATAAAGGACCATTAAGAAGGTTTAGAGGCTCTATCTATGTTGATGATATGGTTCCTGAGACGGATGATAAGGAATATGATAGAGCAGTCGCTAAAAAAATGTTAGAGTTTTACAGAGGCCAAATTAAAAATCAAGAAACCTATGTTGGTGGTGTTGGATTTAAACAAAGAAGTTTGTTAGACCCATACGACAACATGGACTTCTAAACCTATATAAATATAAATTAAAAACCCACCAATCGGTGGGTTTTTTTTATGGGTTAAACCATTTCAAAAGTTAAGTTTTTAAAAGAATCCTTTAACTCTCCGTAAGCTGGGTCAGCCCATGTTTTAGAACCGATAACTTTCCAGTGATTATGGTCAGCCATTTTAGGGAAAGTTGAGTGTATATCACCAACAGTCAAAGTCTCAACGATAACTTTATCCATTATATAGAATTTACCACCTTTCATAGCCAATACTATTTGGTAGTTACCGTATTGATTTTTAACTTCAAGTGTGTGTAGTGAATTCTTTTTCCATTGAGTAGCAATCTGTGAAAGTTTACCTTTATTCTCTGAAATTGTTAAAAACCCCGCAACACACTTAGTAATCGCTCTGTACTCATATTCAGTTTCAGAATCAAAACCGTTATCACTTACCATGAATTTACACATTTTACCATTAACTAATTGCTCTACTGAAAATCCTTTACCCATTACGTTGTCATACTCTTTAATATACATATCTTTCCTTTTTTATATTGTTAAACCCTTATTGTTCTACAAATATACGGCATTATTTGACTTATCCAAAATATTTAAGATAGTATTTTACTATAAGGTACAAATTTATTGACAACTAATAACGTAATGTATTTGTCTACGAAACCCATTATATTGCTCATCTGGATTACCGTAAAGGATTCCGTCAACCAACGCTAATGCGTGTCCCTTGACTATGATAAAATAATTACCTTTAGGGTATTGTTCCATAAAGGATTTAACTGTGTATCCTGTTTCTTTTTTATATTTAGGATTAATGAGTTTTTTTCTATCACCATACGCTCTTGAAGGGTGATACCCCATTAACTTGAATTTTCTACCATTTTTCTGACGATTAATAATATTAGACATATACCTACAAGTATACGTACCATAACCATTAACCCGATTAAGTTTATCTTTTACAAATTTGTGTGCCTTATCATAAGGTAAATCTAAAGACATCATCATAGCTCTAACAACACAATCATTTTTTTCTTTTTTAGCTATAGTACTCTGTTCTTCAGCAATGACATTTGAATCTTTAAAAAACTCATCTTTAATTTTTTTACGAGTAACAGTCTCACCCCATCGAGTCTCGATAGTTGTGGTTTCAATTATGTCGCATTTTTTTGTCATTATTCCCTCGTTTGTTTTACAAAGATAAGGAATAAAAATTAAGTTACAAAACTATAAAGTATTTTTTATTGTTAAAATATAATCCTCAACACTATTTTTTGGTGTCCACCCTAATAATTGTTGAGTATCATTCTTAACGATGTCAGCGGTTTGTCTCTCACCCCTTCTCTTGTCAACCATAGTCCACTCACCAAATAAATTAGCAACCTCAATAATAGTTTTAGGTTGACCTGACCTAAGGTACCACTCATGATTTAAATTCTGATATGTGATAAGAATTGTTCCTTCAACTATATCTTCAATATGTGTGAAATCGCGTTCTTGAGTTCCGGGTGAAACTACAGTTAATTCTTCACCATTTCGATATTGTCTCTCAAAAATACCAATAACTGTGGCGTAATCGCCATATTCAATTTGTCCATAACCATAAACATTATAGAAGTAAACTATCTCATAATTTAGACCATACCAAATGCCATAGTTTTTAATTAATTCAACCATTTTAGCTTTAACCCAAGCATATGGTGACAAATTTTCATCTTTACCTTCATTACCAAACTTTGATGATGAGGCTGAGTAGATTATCTTACTACCCCATTGTTTACATTTTTCAATTAATTTAGATGTTGAATACAAATTAGTCTCAATAAGGTAATCAATATCGTCAAATGATTTAACTATTCTTGAATATTCCCCAAAATGGTAGACTATCTCAGGTATTACTCCCCCACCACTATCAAGGTACTCATTAACCGATATATCTAAATAGGTTACATTTGGGGAGTCAATATGGTTATCTTTTTTGCCGGTAAAGTAATTATCGACAGATACTATATTCGAGTTAGGATATTTCTTAACTAAACTTTTTATTAAATTAGAACCAACAAAACCAGCTCCTCCAGTAACTAATATATCCATACTACACTCTTTTTGAATAACCAACTATTTGGTAAAAATCTTTTATTCCATCACAGTAATCTAAAATTAACTGTAATAAGGCTTTAAACATGAATGCACCTTCACTTTGTTTTTCACATCTAATAAATAGTTCAATAAACGCGGTTAACGTATCCATTCGATAATAACCGTGACCATTAAGTTCATCATAAACATTGTCTAACCCGTCTTTTACCGTTAACTCATAATTATCCCTTTCATCGACAGTCCTGAATGGTTCCATTTGGTCATACTTATCTAACATATTATAAACGAACCCCCTAACTAACCCTTTATTGTACTCACATTTAACAAGTAAATCAACAATCCAATGGGTATGACTTGGAGTTCTTAATCTTTTTTCCGGCTCTCGATATTTGACAATGAAATCTAAATCAGGGTTACTACCTCTGAATCCTTGATATATGGCAACATGTGTACCATCTTTCATCTTATAATATTTGAGTGGTGGGTAATACTCATCTACCCCTCTTTTCTTATACGTTAATTCTTTTATCATTTTTTTTATTTTAAGTTTAAAAATTACCTGGAGCCACTTGAAAACAAGTTAATCCATTATCTCTCCACATCTTTACTACCTTGTCTCTATCGTCAAACACACAATGTACGTCATCGGTATTCGTAAATAATTGGTCTAACCACCTTTTCTTTAATTCATCGTCAGGCATAAACTTAAACTCGTTAGATGTTGGTCTCAATTTTAACACATCAAAAGGTACGTTATGTAATTTTAACCAATCACGAGTAGCCTCTTTAGTTCCTTTACTTCTTCCAGATAAAATTACGATTCTATGTCCACAATCTTTTAAGGTTTGAGCTATATTAATAACAACATCATTAGGTTGGTCCATGGTAACGTTATCAGGATTAAAAAAAATATCCCAATCAATTTTACCATTATCTTTAGTGGATACCTTTCTCCTATCATCAATAAGAGCTAATGTTCCATCTAAATCAAATATTACTGTTTTCTTTTCCATTTCTTATAAATTATCTCTAACTGAATTCTCAGATGTTTCATGTTGTATTTCAAATCCTAAATCTTTAATTTGTTGTTCTGTCATAATCCTTTATTTTTAAACCCCATTGAAGGCTAAACCATTGCATTTCACGTTCTGCTTGTTTAGCATAGCTGTTTAAGTTTTTCATGAGGTATTTTTTACCCCATTTTTTAAATTCATCACCTTGTTCAACAGTCATTGTGTATTTTTGAAACCAATCCTCTACACCTAAAACATCATCGTAGGTAACATCATGCCCAGCAATAATAAACATTTGATTGATTAAATCAACTACTGCTTGTTCACGTTTTTCTTCTCTACTTAATCTTTTTTTAGTTTCCATCTTCTAATTGTTTATTTTCTAATTCCTCTAATTCTTTTTCCAGTCTAGAAATACTACCCCATATTGGATTTGCTTCTGGATTTATTGCTTTGATTTGTTCAACCAATTCAGTTTGTCTACCTCTACTATAAAATCTATTTTCAATTCCATCTGCTAATTCTTGTAAGTGTTCTGGTCCATAAATACTGATTCTTAAATCATAATCAGACCATTTGGTTTTCCAATCAACAAACATAATACCCTTAGTTAATTTCTTTTCTAGGTTATGTAGTCTACGATTTCTGACCCTAACTACTGAGTTATCTGAACCGAAAAGGTGCAAAAATCTTAAGAACCATCTTGGACACCATTTAGGTTTTGCTTCATAATCTAATGCAAGAACTAATGGAAATAAGGCTTTATAATATCTACTCTCTTCTCGCCAAACGCTTGTTCCTAAGTATCTGTATTTTTGGCCGAAGTCCTTTGGAAAGAAAACCTCCCAAACATCTTTGAATCCGATATTCATTGTGTAAATCATTCCTTTAGAACGACCCTTCCAGAACAATACACTATATAACAACATTTTTGCGAATGACATAACCTTTTCACTAAAGGTTCTATTATCTTTAAATTCAAATTTACTTTTTCCCATGATTAATTACTACCTTTCTAATTCTATTAAATATTTTTTCTAATTCTTCTACTCCATTTACTGACCATTTTTCTGTCTTTAATACAAAGAAATAATCTTCATCTCTATCTATGCCTAGTGAACTTTGTACTTCTATTTCTAAAGATTCATATTCATCTTCGTTTGATAAACAATTAGCATCTTGTGAAAACTTAAACGATGCTTCTTCTAATAAAATTCCTTGTTCTTCCATTTGGTGATTAAATAATTCTATTTTCATTTTGTTAATTCGTTCCAATTTGTATCTTCCGACATTACCTCTAAATTTATATCACTAAGATTATCCTTACCTATTATATCCGCTAATACACCCTGAACATATAAACTAAAATAATACCGCTCATTCTTTAACCCATAGGCATTCTTATGACATTTATAACAACTTCCACTATAACCATAGAAATAATAATAATCATCATCTTCTTCTACTCTAGTAATACCACTATTAAGTCTCCATCTATCACCATCAAGATATCCACCTCTCCACCCCGCAAATACTTTGTAGTATGGAACATCAATATTATCTTCAGTTGGTATTCTGATGATTACCCATTGTTCTGGGGTTTCTGAAACTCTGTTTTGAGGTATTTTCGATTGTTTAATCTGTTTCTTTTCCATTTCTTATAAATTATCTCTAACTGAATTCTCTATAATCATTTGGGAAGTTGGAGCGATTCCAAAACTAACCCAATTATCTTTATTGTTGAATTGAGACCTACAATGATTCATTGTTAACTCACCATCAAACTCTTGTTGTTCTCCCGTGATTGGACATAACACTGGAAACCATTTTGTTTGCCACCCATTGTTCATGAATGTAACCCAAGCCATTTCTTTATTTAAATCTAACATAACTTTTATTTTTATTTATATAACAAAACTACAATAAAAAAATGAATCTCACAAGTTTCCGTCATAAAAAATAACCTCAACACCGCTCTCTTCAAACATTTGTTTACTTCGAAGAGCATGTTCGTCCCAATGTTGTCGATTTCGGGTAGTATCTTTATCCTTACAATAGATACGTATAACCCCTGACGATATGATTCCACGAGCACAATCACTACAAGGTATACCACAGGTCAAGTACATCGTAGTGTCTCTTAAACTAACCCCTATACGTGCCGCGTTATATATCGCATTTCTTTCCGCATGCTCAAACCAATAATACTTTTCAGGTCTAACTTGACGTTCATCTACATCATCATCGATACCACGGGGAAATGAGTTATACCCTGTTGAAACAATTTCATTGTCTTTACCAACTATAACCGCACCTATGTGTGTTCGTTGGTCCTTACTCTTTTCTTTTACCTGTTCAGCAATATTTAAAAAATACCTATCCCATTCCATCTTAACCTATAATTTTTGTTAACCATTCTTTAAGGTCAATATATATTAAATTACCGAATTTTTCATTATACTTAGATATGTTTAATGCATATTTTCTATCATGACCTAACCTATCTTTAACATATTCAAATTTAACATCTTTTCCTGCTATCTCTGAGACAATTTTAATTAATTGATTATTAGTGATACGATAACCACTACCAATATTAAAAACTTGATTAACTTCGTCCGATAACATTATATTAATTATTGATTGAGCATTATCGTCAGCATGTATCCATTCCCTTATCTGTTCACCATCACCGTATACCGGAATAGGTTCATCATTTTTAATCATCTTGATGATTTTAGGTACCATCTTTTCAGAATGTTGATTCTCACCAAAATTATTACAAGTTCTAGTAATGATATAAGGTAAACCAAATGTTCTACCCGCAGATTGAACTATTAAATCTGAAGAAGCCTTAGTTGCGGAATAATAAGATGACCCAACTAATGAAAAATCTTCATCTGCAGTTACATCCAAACCGTAATCTTTCATGTCACCATATACCTCATCTGTAGATATATGTATAAACTTTTTTAACCCCTTAATTTTTAAAGCTAACTCAACCATATTAAAGGTCCCCTCAACATTTGTTCTCACAAATGGTCTACCGTCTTCAATGGAATTATCTACATGGGATTCAGCCGCAAAATGAATAATATAATCACAATCGGGTAATTCCGTTAAACTACATATATCCTCTTTAATGAACTTAACTTGAGTATTAAGATTATTAGGGTTTGCCGCGTATGTTAATTTATCTATGACAGTAATCTCACAATCAATTACACTTTCTTTTAATTTATTAACGAAATGAGACCCGATGAACCCCATTCCACCTGTAACTATTATTTTTATCATTGCTCTACTTTTGAAATATTATTTTCTTTATTTATTTTCACTACAGTATCTGCCCATTGACTCACTAAAGGATTATGAGTTATTACGAATATTTTTTCAAAGTATTCTTTAATTTTTTGGAAAAATTGAGATACCATCTCTAAATTTTCATTAGAAATTTTACCAAATACTTCATCAAATACAACTATGTTTGGCTTAGGTAATGAACAAACTTTACTTAATACCGCTCTTAACGCCAATGACGCTATAGACCTCTCATATCCTGAACCTGAACTCATTAATTTTTCAATACCGGTATTATTATCAACCATCCAAAATTCTACCTCATCTTTTTCTGAAACCCTAACCTCTAATTTAAACTCTGCCGAATCAACTAAAAGTCTTTGTAATTCAGAGTTAATAACTGGCATCATACTTCTCATAATCATCTTAGTAATACCCTTTTTACCAAATAGTTCTAAGTATATTTTATATAGTCTTAATTTTTTTTCTTCAGTTTTAATTCTAACAATAAATTCATTATTCTCAACAATTTTAGAATCCCTATTTTTAATGTTATTTTTAGAATCACTAATTTTAGTGTTTACACCATCTCTTTCCACAGTTAAAACATCTAACCTCATATCAGCTTTAAGAATAGTTTCGTCTATTTTTTTATTATCTTCTAATTTAATCTGTACCTCTTTGAAACGTCTAAGTCTATCTTCTAACCCATTCTTTTTCAACTCTAGGGTCTCTAGTTGAATTTCAAATTTTTCCTTAATTAACTTATTTCTTTCATATTGGTCAAAGTCTTTTTTAAGTTCAACGAATGATTTTTCTTTTCCTGTTAACAAATCAACAGTAGCTAACATCTCCACAACATCACTTATTAAAGTTTTTAATTCCTTTTTCTTATTTTCGGTATAAGTAGATTGAGCTAACACTATCCCACAATACTGACATTCCAAACCTCCCTCAAAAGTTTTTAGTTCTTCAGTAATATCGTCTCTCTTAGACGACATAGTACCCATTTTAATTTTTTCTTCAGATAGTAACTCCTTTACATCATCATGCTCATCTTCATGGTAATATTTTGATGGTTCAATCACATTAATAGTTGTGAGTTCTTTAAGGGTTGTCCCTATTCGTGAACCATATTCCTTAATTTCATTCTCCATTAATTCAGGATTAATTCTTAGTAATTCATTATCTAACCCTGTATGTTTTTTCTTAATCAAATCATCTCGATATCCGTGACCTTTCTCAATTCTACCATTAACATTATTAAGTTCATCAACATATGTTTGAATATTTATATTTTCTTGAGCTATATCCATTTTAGCAATATCAATCTCCTCTTTTAGAGATTCAACATTATATATGTTTGAAATCATTCCTTTACTATAGTTTGACGTTATTTCCTTTGCAACATCTTCTTTTAGTTTAAGTGAATCTAAACCTAAAAATCTTGATAATACCTGACCCCTTGCTGTTGGTTTACAGTCGATTAATTCTTCTAAATTAGTTGATGTTGTTAATATTGTCATTAAGAAGTCATCCATAGTGCCTATGGATTTTTTAATAAACTCTTCAGTTTCTCTTCTCTGTTCACCAGTAAAATTTTGAAGACTACCATCTGATAATTTCTTAAAAAACTCTAAACTAGTACTAACAGTATATTCTATTTTATTTCTTTTTAATTTACGATTTACTTCGCGTACAATTATATAATCCTCGCCATCAATTTGAATTTCTCCTTTAACTACAACTTTATCTTTATTTCTGAATCTGTTAAATATTTCCTCCGCCTTATTGGTTTTAGTAGTGGTGTTAAAGAACAAGAACAATAGAAGGTCTACCGTTAGTACTGTTTTACCCCCAAAATTAGGTGGATTAGATTCTACCGCAGTTATACCCGATACTTTTTCAAAATCCAATACTTGATTATCACCAAAAGATAAGAAATTAGAGAACTCAATATTCTTTATATACCATTTTTTGAATGGGGTTATATCTGATTTTTCTGAAGCTATTTTATCCTCTACTAATCCATCAATACTTAATATCTCATCTAAAGTCTTTTCGTAACCATTAGAGATGAGATATTTCTTTATTAATTCTTTTTGAAAGTTGTCGTCTAAAATATTCATAGATACGTCAACAGATTGCATATCCATATCATCGGCCTTAACTTTCGTTATGACATTAACATTTTTAGATTTATATTTTTTTTCAAAATAAGACCTAACTCTCTTTAATCTTTCTTGAGTAAAATTATCCGGAGTGTCCTCCCAAACAACTTGTATGTAAGGATTTTCTAAAGTATCTACATTTAGTTTATGGTTCATATAACTATAATTTAATTCTTTTGGTGGATTAAATAAATCCATCACTAATACTACATTTTAAGATTAAGTGGTTGCTCACCCGCAACTACCTCATCATTTTTAGTGTCTGCGGATAACGATTTTTTATACTCATCTAATCTCTTAGTCATTTCAGCGTTATACTCCTCCTGCATTCTTTTTTGTAGTCCTTGAATCTTTTGATTTCGTTGTTGGACTCTTTTACGGTGAGCGGTTGCACCACCTCTTGTTTTACTTTTTGGCATAATTTTAATTTTTATATATTTATTAATATGAGAGAACAACTAACAAAAATACTTTCCCATAAAGTTGTTAAACTTTTATTCTCGGTCTCAATTATTGTCTCTACTATACCATCAATTATACAAGATTTTAGTGGAGGAGTCAACAATGGTTATACACATTATGGATTAATGTTTATTGGGATAATGTATGGAATGGAAAGTTTATTATGGATAATGGATATATGGAAAAAATAGAATTTTTTAATCAGAAAGTTACTGAACTTGAAAAAGGTCTTGAGAATAATCACCCTAATTTTGATGAAATGGACCTTTATCAAGTGAAAAAAGAAATGTTACTGTATAAATTAGAGAACCCTAAAGACACTAAAATTGATATTCTTTTATCTTTAATGGATAACCTAGATACTGCTTTTGATAAGGACCAAACCGAAAAAATGAATCGTAAATTAAATTTACTAACCATATGGTCAACTATTTTTCTACCCTTATCTTTCTATACCGGTATGTGGGGAATGAACTTTGATGATGTTCCTTTACTAACCGGTGACCACGGATTTTGGGTTTTTTTAGGTTTAACTATTTTTACAATAGTAGGTATGTTTTATTACTTTAAGAAAAATAGATGGTTCTAATTGATGTAATGATTAACCATATCAGTAAATCCCCCATTAGAAAACTCACCTGTTAATAGTATATACACTAAGTATATCCACCCAAATAGGTAGTGAATCACTAACCAAAATAATGATTTATTGAAGTACCAACTAACTATCATTGCGATTATTTTAAAAACTAATCTCCAATCACCCGGTATTAAGTAATACTTAACTTCTTTTATTTCTTCATCCATTACTTTTAGTCTCTTCAAACCAATCAACTATTGTGTTTATAATCCATACACCACCAGATGCTAACATACCATCAAAGAAAACACCAATAACTATATTAGTTTCTAAAACACTAACAAATGGTGACCAAATCGCACTCATCACAAATCCAACCCATGTCGATGTACACATCATGCAAGAAATTAACCCTGATAAAAATGAACCTAAAAAGTTAAAAGGTGATAATTTATTTTCACCCCATCTGTGTATACTATCTCTAAAACCATTAAAAATTGAGCCGTACACTAATATCTGACTCATCCCATATGCGGCTACTAACCAAATTACTAATTCCATTATTTATATAATTTATCGTTTAAATTTGTAGAACCCATAAATTTACCTTTAATGGGTCCTCTTATATTCTCTAATTCTACAACATTTTTTTCTATTTGTAAAATCTTTTCATCTTTTTTTCTTATTTCATCTTTCATACTTGATATTGTCTCTTGAAGTAACTTCATCTTATCTTTATTGTCGACCTTTATCTCTTTAGTAACTTCGACAATCACTTCCCTTATAACTTCAACAGGTTTTTCTATTACCTCAGGGGGTATACTCTCCAACTGTTGTATTTTTTTAGACAGTTCACTTATCTCAATTTCGGTGTCCGTTAGTACCATATCTAAAGACTCTTCTAATTCTTCAATTTTTTTAGTAAGTTCATTTATCTGTTCATCATCTGTAACGTCAATTAATTTTTCTATAAAAACTTTAATAGGCTTTTCAACCTCAACCATTTTTTCAACTATTCTCTCTACTTCTACTATCTTCTCAACTTCTACTATCTTCTCAACTTCTACTATCTTCTCAACTTCTACAATTTTTTCTACTTCAACGGGAACTTCTATGATTATTTCTTTTTCAATTATTATTTCAACCTCAACAGGAATCTCAACACGAACTTCTTTCACCACTACTTTTTCTTCAACAATTACTTGTCGACCATCTTCAGTAGTTAGTAAACCATATTTTTCAATTTGATAACCTTTATTAAAACACGAACTTATAAACTCGTCAAAATCAAGTTCGTTTAAATCACAAAAAGACTTTATGTCTTTAAGTTCTTTAATGGTTAAATTAATAATTGGTGAGTTCTTCTTTGCCATGTTCTAAGTCTTGAATGTCGGTTATTTTAAAAGATAAAAAAGGTCTAGGATTTACTAAGTCAATAAATTCGTATTTATCACTTTCTAAGTCATAGGTACCAAAACCATGTTTACTTATACTTTCTCCAAAATTTTGTTGAATTGTTGAACCAACCATATATGCCCTTTTCTTATTAGGTATATCAATAACTTGTCTTTTATGTATATCACCACATAATAATATATCTAAACCTTTAAATTTTTCAATATCATAGGCGTGGTCACCAAAACCATATCCAGTATCCGTAACTAATCCCTGTATTGGGTCATGAAATAACCCTACTTTATAACCCTTGGCTGTAGATATTTCAGGTGGTATATTACCTTGGAACTGTGAATATACGCACCAACTTATATTATTATCCTCATAAATACCTCTATCTCGATAGTAAATAATTTCAGGGTTCTTAAGTGAATCGATAATTGGTGTTAACGCATCTAACCTATTAAGATTATTATTTAAAAAGTCATGATTACCAGGTATGATTACTATCTTAGCTATCTTACTACACTCCGTGAGTATCCAAGCAACAATCTCAATAAGTTCAGGAGTCATTTGATTTTTACTATGAACTAAATCCCCCGTAAAAACAATACGGTCAGGTTTAATATCTTTAAATTTATTTAACATATCAATTATAATACGTCTATATAAATCGTGGTCCTTAAATAACCTTAAATGTAGGTCTGAAAAATGTACTATCTTTTTTATCATAAACAACTAAAATATCTATCTCCCCTATCACAAAGGAAGGTTATTACAGGACCATTAGGATTATATTTTTCAACATATCTTTCAGCAGCTAATATATTAGACCCCGCTGAAATACCAACAAACATACCATGTTCTTTAGCTAATTTACGAGCTCTTAATTTTGCGTCCTCAGTACTAATAGTAATTATTTTATCGACAACAGTCAAATCAACTAAAAATTTTGAACCATCACCTATTCCTTGTATACCATGTAATCCTGGTTCACCTCCACTCATAACAGGTGACTCTTCAGGTTCTACAGCAACTATATCCATATTAGGATAATACGTCTTTAACAGTGGACCAACACCCATTATAGTACCTCCAGTACCAGTACCACTTATTAATGCACTCGGCTCAATACAAATATTCTTACATTGGTGTAATATTTCCACCGCAGTACCTTCCCTATGTGATTCAATATTTAAAGGGTTATTAAATTGATTACAATTGAACCAACCATTATCTTCACACATTTTATCTCTAAGTGATATTGCGTCATCGAACGCGCCAGCATCAACTTCAATAAGTTCCGCACCATAAAGTTCAAGAGTTTTCTTACGTTCCATCGACATATTATTCGGCATGATTATAACACACTTATAACCTCTTTCCGCAGCTAACCACGCAAAACTAACTCCCATATTTCCAGAAGTGGCCTCACATATGGTATCCCCTGACTTTAAAATACCTTGTTTCTCAGCGGTATTAATAATGTAAGATGCTGGCCTATCTTTAATAGAACCAGTCGGATTTAGTAATTCGACCTTAGCGTATATTTTGTCCGATATTTTGAGTAATGGTGTTACACCTACGTTATCTGATAATTTCATCTTATACTTTTGAATTTAGAATGAATAAACCTGTTTATTTTTTCCCATAAACTAAGTCCGCTACCCCACAGAACTCTATCGTCCATATCAATACACCAATTATCCCATTTTTCAAATAAAAATAAAATATCAATCGTTAACTCACCAGCATGTGTTACTGTAGGAAAATTCCATGTAATCTCAAATAATGAACCATTCCATCTGAATCCTTTATCGATATTAAGAATTTGAAACCCAAACTTATGAATGTCCCCACCTAAATAGAGATTAAATAAACTAATCTTTGTCGTCCATCGATTTGTCTTCCAAGCTATTTTTTGTAGTATTTTTCTCATTTTTATTAATTTTTTCACTTTCATTCCACATCTCTTCCCAAAAGTGAAACTCTTCTTTATTATCCATTACATATATACGTTAGGTGGTCTACCAGGGAAATCTTGACCAAAATCATCCGTATTTGGTTCCTTTATTGTTATCGGCATAGTTGGTGAACTATCCCGTCTAATAATTATTGGTTTTTCTTCGTTTAAATCAACTTCAGTTATCTTATTTTTAATGTGTCTAATTTCATCAACACCTAAATTAATTTTACCTTCAATAAACCCATCAACCCATATTACAAAATCTCTACTCTTCATTTCCTAAAATATTAAAATCTTTATTTATGTGCGAACATTCGGTACATCTATATGTTTCCATCGGTATTAACTCATCAGTTACCGCACCTGTTAGTAACTTACTAACTTTTTTTATTATTGTCACCTTATTGTAGAAAATATTTTCACATTTTTCACATTTAACATTTGGTAAATCTATAGGATTTACCCTCATTTGATTATTATTTCCTATATCCATAATTTATTTTTTTAATGTACAAAATGAAACAATAATATATCGTTGTCCCGATTCAACAGGTAACCCACCATGCCAGTGTGTAATTTGACCAGGATGTATAGATATATCACCTTTCTTTCCTTTTAATTTAGAGTTTTGATTAGGGAAAAATGTACCACCCCCTTCAAAATCCTCATTTAATGTTACAACAGTAGTTATTTGACTCGCGTCATGATGTAACGATAAGTGATACTGAGCGTAGGGATGATATCGAGCAATAAAATTCTCACTATTCATATCTAACCATGAACTTTCTTCTAATTGAAACATTTTATAACTTAATGGCCACACATATTTTTTAAGAATTTGTTCATATGTTTCACCTAAACCGATAGTGCCTAAAACCATATCGGTCGTTGGATAGCTTTCGTGTCTATCTACAGTCCAACAGTTACACGCTTCTGACTCTTCAATAATAAAATCACAGAACTCATCTGTAAATGCCGGTATAGTGTAAACGTTTACTAATTCCTCGTGAGCATATAATTCCCAATTATTAGATATTAATTCAGGTTTTAAAAACCTTCGTTCCCATTCCTCAGGATTATCAAAATACGTATATAATTCTGGGTGAATATAATTATTATGTTTATTTTTCATTATTTTCTTTTTTATCTCTTTTATAGTTTAGATATATAATTCCAAAACATAGTCCAAACATAAATGATGGAAATAACCCACCTGTTTCCCTACCAATTAGAAAAAATATAACCCCAAGGATTATTAAAAAACTATTCGACACTCTAATCACTTGTACAATATGTCATTAAAAAATACCTATCCCCATTAGAAACTCTTTTCATTCCATATCTATGAGTTATCTGTCCAGGATACATATAAACGTAACCTTGTTTAGGTGTTATAGTTTTACCATATTTACTAAATACTAATTCCCCACCATCACTATCATTATCTAACTTACAATAAAGTGAAATATGTACATAGTCATGATGCATTCTAATATCTTGACCTTTCTCTAACTTTAGTATATTATTATCGGGCTGTAATAATTTCCATTTTTTACCTTCTAAGTGCCACTCTTTTTGTACAATACTAAAGATATAATCATGAACTAAATGAGTCATAACTTTTTCTAAATTAAATGTCTTAAGATTAGTTGAATAAACTGGCGTACCCCATCTATTAACTTGGTCCCAATTAACTGTTTTTAATATTGAAACTAAATTATCACAAAAGTTAGTATTTAAAAATGGGAATTCAAATACGTCAGGAGCTACCTCTTGAACCATCATATCCCACTCGTAAGATAAAAACTCTTTTCTAATATTTCTATTTTTCCATACATCGATATCTGTATCGTCAAACATATCGGGAAATATCTTTTTATATTCCATAATCGGATAATTTTATATTCATTACTTTATTAATTATGTTTGAGGGTATTTTAAACTCCTGAAACTCACTGTCTCCCTTTAATAATACAATAACACAACCCAAAAGTGAAATGTTTTCATATTTTGTACCTTCTAACATTTTCAATATAAGCCTACCATAAAATGGTAATTGTAACTGATAGTGTCCTAACGCATTGTCAGGTAAGTCTTGAAATGGGGATTTCATTTGTTTAGTCCAATAAGATTTTTTAAAGTTTTTTTCTTTATTAGTTTTCCAATCTGTTATAACTAAACCAAAACCTGTTTTATCTTTATTCATAATTAACCAAACTTTATCGGGTTGACCTGTATAACCTAACTCTGGATGACCTAATACCATCTCCGTATCTAAAAGATACGCTCCTCTTTCTTCCATTAGTTTAAGGAATTTTTCACCAGCATTAATCATAGAATTACTTCTTAATTCTTGTTCAATATCACACTCAAATAATGGTTTACGAACTTCTTTATACCCACCATACATATCAATAGTTTTTTTCTCTAATATAAAGTGAGCCCGAGAACCCATATTAGTAGCATAAGAACCTGCCGCTGACCATTCATCTAATAAACGTTCCATTTCGACTCTATCACCTTTAGACTTTTTATAGGCAATATCTTCGGCTGGAAATGGTTCATAAAAATTTTTAAGTAATTTAGAAACAGATGGGAAATTGTTTCTTACAATACCGTCTTTATCTTTCATAAAGTAGATATGTTCCTCCTCTGTAAAAGACAATTGGAATTCCTTTTGTTTGTTATCTATAATGTCTCTAATTTCTTGTGAGACTTTTTTTAAATTTTCTATCATTTTTCTAATTTTATATAACTTCCTTCAGGTATTACACCCCTTAAATCTCCTAAATCTTTATTATCGGGTAATCTGATTATATCTATCTTACCATATAGTTTACCACCACTTAATTTATAATAAAGACCTTTAGCGTCTTCCCAAGCGTCAGCGTCTAAACAAATTTTTATTCTACCCTTTGATTTATCATATAAAGTCTCCCATAATTTTTCAGACAAGAATTTACCAAGCAAAGGTATTGAGTTTGGAACGAAAAAACTATCAAACACACCCTCAACTATCCATATATCTTCATTCCAATCAATCCTACTCTCATTAAATATTAATAGTTCTTTCGGGGCTTCAGGATTTTTATATTTTAATTTAGAGTATTTATTCCAACTACGAGCAACAAAATAATTTAATAACCCACCGTCATCAAAAGATGGTATTATAATTCTGCCAGCATAGTCTCCACTATTAGTAAAACCAATGTCATATTTTTTAATAATATCGTCAGTAATACCTCTTCTCTTTAAATAGTTATACGCTTGTGCTCTTGGTGGATATATTGGGCTGACCTCTGAAAATCTTTGGTATTCTTTTGGTAGTCTAAGTGCTTTGTATTTTCTTTGGTCTTTAACGAATTCATCCGGCCTAACTAAAGTGTAAAATTGTTTGTCTTTTTTGGACCCGTACTTATCAATTAGTCTACCTAAATGACCATGAGTTCCATGTGTTTCCGAACAAGCCCAACATTTATAAACGTGCTGAGAATAATTTATCTCTAAATTACCTTTACCGTCACCCTTATCGGAACCTTTAATATCGTGAGAACAAACAGGGCAGTCAAAAGAAATTTGTGCTCTCATTTCATTATGTAAATGTGAGTTACCAAAAATATTGACCAATAGGTCAACTACCAATAATTCGTCTTGATTGTCCATATAGGACTAAATATAGAATAAAATAATTATATAGTCAATTACCAAATACCTTGTTGTTTCATATATCCTTGAACACAGGTATATGCGTCTGCTTGGTCAAAACACTCCTTCTTTAATGTATTGTTTCTAGTATATAACCAAACTATTTGTGGTTCAGAGTCAGCCACTTTTTTCCAAACAATTTCCTTTTTGTCAATAGTTTTAGGTAACCCACCAAAAAGTACTCTTTTTCCCTTACCATTATCATTTACCAATTCTGGCCATGCAAATTTACGAGAATTGTATGTGGAAATATAACAAGGAACTAAACCTAACACTTCATAAATAACTCTTGAAATCATAGAGTTGTAACGTAATAATATACCTACAGTCCATATGTTATTAGAATTAAGTAGTGGTTCTTCGATAATTACTCTTACAATATTTAAATTTTTATATCCCTCTATTTTTTCTTTAAACCCGTCTACTTTAAGAAGTAATTCTTCTATCTTTTCTTCTGGTTTAGGTTTAATAACTGGTGAGAAATGTGTTAATTCTAAAAGTTTCTGACTGTTATCATCGAATAGTGCCCACCCAATAGTTTTCGTAGATATATCTAACCCTAAAACTTTAGGGGTATTATTTAATTCTTGTTTTGACATGTAATTATATTAAAAATCTAATTTTATAGTGTACTGTTGTACACCTTGTCTCTTTTCGGGAGACTGTATCTTAGATATAATCATAAGTTCTTTCTTAGAATCGTAAAGACCAACTTCCGTAATGTAAGCTGAATCTGCAGATGACCATGTTGGGTTTTGAGATGTTAGAAATTGTGTCGGACCTAAATTACATTTGTAGTTCATCACATATATGGTTGCTTGTATATCTGACGCTATGTTACCATAAAAATAATATTCATCACCAAAAGTAAGTGTAGGTTCTGCTTGATTATTATCGGGTAAATCAATGTAATTTGATAAGTTATATAAATCACCATTACTGACCGCGGTATCATACATAGTTTTGTTTAAAACTAATGTGCTTCCAGTTAATCCTGAAACAGTTATGTTACCGTTAACGGATGTTGCACTTAATTGACTAGTTAGATTTAATTCATACCACTCTGTCGGGTCAGGCTTCTCACCAGAAACAACTTTTTGTGCTAGTATTACAATATCATTTGCTGAAAACCCTGATTGTGAACTATCACTAACTAAAAATGGAAATTCGTTACCAAATCTAATAGTGACATCTGCTGTGTCTGGCGGACAATCCGGGTCGGTACCACATACTTGAGTATAGTAGTTACAATGTAATGATTCTGTAAATGCTGAATGATTAAATCTATATGTTAACCATAAGCATTCTGTCGTACCCGATAATAATCCAATATCACTACCCGATGTACCATTAAACGTATTCGGAACAATTAACCCTAATTTAGGAGCTGGAAGAGTCCAGTTTCTATTTGATTTATAACTTAATGACGCAATAATTTCATCATCATCAAAAGTTATCATCTTTAAGTCAGGCCAAACTTTACCAACCCTATTAGGGAAACCATTACTATTCGCGTTGTCGTCCCATAATTGATAATATCTAATACCTGGATTATTCATATCCACATTAACATTAGACTCTATATAAAAAGGTGTAAATAAATTTTTACTATCAAATCCTTCAGGGTCAACATAAAATGTTTGTCCCATAGTACCACCTGATGATTTATGCCACATAAGTGTTGGTATATTAACTCTAAATCTACGTCCTGGACCTGTTTGACCTGAAAGTGGATATACCGTATCTGTCGTAGTTAGTGCAAATTTCTCACCATAAAAATTATCAATAGATTGGTTAGTATAATGAACAATAGCAATTGATTTTTGGTCAGATGGAGATAAGTTAATTTTTTCTGAAAAAGAATTGTAATAATATGTTGAGTCCGTGTCTGTTTGTCCCGTATTTGAATTATAACCTAAATATTCTTTTGTACCTGTATATCCTGTGGACCCGAATTGGTCGTACCCTTGTTTTACATTCGTAAATAAACCCGCTGGGTTTTCAGTCCATGGGATATTCATGTTCCATACCTTAACAAAATAATTAGAAATGTCACAATTACTTTCAAAGTTAATTGCATCTTGATTCCAATAAAATTCAGGAGTATAAGTATCATAAATTTCTGTCATACCTGAAGGATAAAAGATAACTCTAGCGTTTCCGGTGTATCCCAAAGATTGTAAGTCAGGAAAATCTCTATCCACCTTAACACTTATAGGTCCTGTGTTTCCTGAGGTAACACCTGTAATGCCAACAACTCGATATGTTAGAATAGGGTAATTATTAATAATAGGTTGAGTGTTAGAAGTATCTGAGAAAAAAACTGTCATAATATGATTGGCCTTTACCGTACCACTAACCGTTGCGTCGATAATAGATGCGTTTAAACTAACGGTATTACCTGAAATTAAAGTACTCATAGGTAAGACATAGTTAGGTGTAATAGTATATGCACTTGAAGTAAACGCAGTAAAACTATTATCTTTAACATCACTAAAAGTGTAAGAGGTTTGACCAGTAAAAAAACCTAATGTGGCTGCGGTATTATAGATATTATCTATTTGTGGTTCAGGAATTGGGATTCCGTATGTGTTAGTTGATTGTGTCGATACTAATAATGGATACTTAACATTCGCTTTATTTTTTTCAGGTAATGGGGATAAGTTCTGAGCATTGTACTCAGCATCTAACACTTTACCTGAAGATAGATTAGCGTTTGGTATACAGTCATAACATACTTCACTATCACCTACTTGAAAATAAGAGACATTGAATGCTCCTTCTGAAATTCTTTTCCTTCCCGCGTCAGTTAACTTACTGTTAATTAATGCCGCGGTATCTTTAATTATATATCCCATGTTTTATAAATAGTTTTATTCTCTAATTTTTTTTAATTTTTTATACTACAAAAGAGGATAACATCCCGATTGAAAGGATTCTCCACTCTCTGTGTTCGAATTATTAACTACAGAATTACAATTTCCTCCAGAAATAACTATATTATTCGCTTGAACATTAATTTTATTTGTCGCTTCGATTGGACATGCACAACTACCAGCCGGTAAGAAGTTTAAATCTGTACTTGAAGTAACAGTACCCGTTAAGGTTGTTGTGTTAGTGAGTGATATTGCCGTTGTTGTAGTAAACGTATCTATTAGTACAGTATTAGGTGATGGACAATTTGGTGATGGATTACCATTTAATGTTGTAGGTGATGTTGATGTAAATGTTAATGGGGACCCATTTAAATTACCTGTTATTAAATCGAAGAACGTTATTTGTCCTTGAGATGTTGAGTTTGTTCTTGTTTCTATATGTGTAAAATTCAAATCAAATGTTAATGAAACATTATTAGGTAATGCCGGACTAACAGTAACTGAATAATCATATGTCACCACTTGTAGGTTACTCGCTTGATTAGATATTACCTCATTAGATTTAGTCACAAATAAAGTATGTGTTATCGATGGTAACCCATTATTAATTATAATGGTATCTGTCGTAGTATTTGGTGGGGTATCACTATCAGTCACTAAACCAACGTAAGAACCTGGTACAATACCTGTAAACTGTCCTGAGGATTGAGTTGGTGTTACACCTTGTATACTATATGTGTATGGTGGTACTCCTTGGGATGCGGTCATTAGGATACTACCATTAGAACCTTCACAATTAGGGTTACTTACTGACGTAGTTAAAGAAAGTGGGGGACCAGTACAAGGTCCAACCGCAACATTCCATGTGAATTTAGGGTTACCACCATTATTGGTCCACGTACCTAAAGGTTGGGATGTCGGTGGGCTCTGAGTTAGAACCATATTACCTATATTACCACCAATAGATGTCCATGTTAATACTTCCCATCTCCCACTACTAATATTATATGACATTGTAAGACCATTAGCACTATCAACCCATTGATAGTTACCATTACTGTCCGTACCATTTGCAGTGAATTCATATTGTTGAGATAATGCGGGGTTAGTATTTATACCGGTTAAACATAGTGTGTCTTGCGGTAACGGTGTTGGGGTTGGTGGATTACAACTACTACAATTACCGTATGAATTAGAAACTGTAAGTGCTGAATACGTTAAACCAAGACTACTAATTGGTCCGATAAATTCCCAACAATCTACAATTTCATTAAATTTAATGATAGGTTTAACATTAGGGAATGGTGGCGCATATGTACTACCTGAAACATATATCGTTTGAGCTGCAAATCCAACACACGAATCAAATTGATATATTACTCCACTTGCACTTCCAACCACACATTCGGTAGTGATACTATAATCCCCAAAATAGTCAACGACAGTTGCGGAGTAAGTACCAGGTAATAAATTACTCAATGTATCTCCCTGTTGCGAAGTAATACCGTTAGTCCATGTAATCGAATAAGGTGGGGTACCACCAAATACCTGAACTTGAGCAATACCATCAGATGATGTAGGTGTTGAAGCATTAGTGACGTTACATTCTACCTCCATCGGTATTATGGTTATTATTGTACATTGATTTCCTGATAGTGCCGCCATTATTTATTTTTTAAATTACTAATCATTGTAAGGTTATTGTTAATTCTAATGATTCACCAGCACTAAAAGGTGGCTCATTTGTGTAACTTTCTAAAGTTAATATAGGAAACCTAACAAAACTTTGGGCTACGCTGAATAGTGGGTCGGGCTCATCAACTGTTAATACAACATTTTCAAAAGGATTATCTATGGATGTAATTAAAAATTCACTACCTGTAGTTACACCTGTTAGTTCATCAGTTCTATCGATAGAACCATTTTCTTCTCTCGCAACTAAAATATCTGTCGCCCCCGTTATCGATAACGTTGAGCTACTGATTGAACCATTCGGACTAAACATTATTTTACCATTACTCATACCACTACTACCTAATGCCATCGTATAATAGAAGTTATAAATCACGCCTCTTGTCGATGAAGGAGTAACTGTTGGAGTCGGTGTGTTAGTAGTCGTATTAGTTGGAGTAGTCGTTGGAGTAGTCGTTGGGGTAGTCGTTGGAGTAGTCGTTGGGGTATTAGTTGGTGTTGGAGTATTTGTTGGAGTATTTGTTGGAGTATTGGTAGGTGTGTTAGTTGGTGTTTGAGTCGGAGTGTTGGTTGGCGTATTGGTTGGCGTATTCGTAGGTGTTGGTGTTTGACTAGCTCCCGGACTTGATGTGACGGTAGGGGTTGGAGTCATTGTTGGAGTAGTAGTAGGTGTTGGGGTCGGTAAACCACATCCTCCAATTGTGAATGAAACCGCACATTGGAAATCCGCGGCACATCCCTGTAATACCCAATTTATAGTATCAGGTGAATCTATAGTCATATTTAGGTTATAATATAAAACACCAGCTAAATTATAAAATGACACTTCCCATCTATTCCCAACCCACTGTATTGTTCCGTTACTTGGTGAGACCCACTGAGCTCTTCCATTGTGTAATGTTGGAGATAAGGTATATGTTGCGGATGAGGTAAATCCGTTACCTGTAAATGAACCATAGTAATATGTCGGAGTTGGACATGGTGCAGAAACGGTAGGTGTCGGAGTCAGTGTTGGAGTAACAGTTACCGTAGGAGTTACCGTTGCGGTTACTGAAGGTGTTGGCGTCGGACCAAAACCAAAACAATCACAAACTTCGCAATTATCCGAATCAATTACTTTAACACAGAATGGAGAATTTTCATACTGAGATGGTAAGTTAAATGTATATGGGATATCCGCACTAATAATTTGACTAATATAAGTTTGTTGAGCATTAACTCCACAACCATTTGCCACCCATATTTGAAAGGGTGATGTTCCTGTTGCCGTATTTACTGATACTGTAGTCATTTATTTGTCTATCCTATTATTATAATCACTCACGTTATTAAGTGAATATGTTATGTTACTATAAGTATTAATCTCTCTTTCAATTTTATTTTTTTTATTCATATCATTTAAATTGGTACACATTGTGACCCTGCACCACATTCAAATAAATCACCATCACATTTACCGAATAACCCATAATTTGGACTTGATGGGTCATTTTCAGTACTACATTGAGCAATTCTAAATACTCCTGTATTTCCGGTACCAGTATTAGATGCACCAATCCAATAATAAGCGTAGTGACCACCTTCAATACCATTTTGAATACCAAATATATGTGTTGGTTGGGTTGCGTCTATCCCATCACAAGTTAATTCTAAACTTACATTATAGTTTATTGAACAGAAAGTACTACAACTACTAGGACCTACTGGTCCTGATACCCATATTTGATGAGGACCCGATGGTTGTGGCGTCGGAGTTGGTGTTGGGGTCGGTAGTATTATAGGTGTTTGTGTTGGAGTAGGTGTCGGTGTTGATGTTGGTACACTACTACTTAATGGTGTACTAGATGGTAAAGGTGTATCATCTGTAGGACATTGAGTACAATTAACGTATACATTGTCTATAGTTAATGAATATGTTGGACCCGTATATCCCGTTACTTCACCTACATAATCCCAACAACCACCCACTTCGTTAAAGGTTGATACGTTATTAGCTCCAGGGGTTGTAAGACCTACAGCATATAATGAATCATCATTTGTCTGTTGTGAACCTGAGAATACAATATCGTAGAATTGTGTTTGTCTTTGTGATGCGGTTAAGTACCCAAATTGAGTACCACCCGTAAACCTTAATAACTCAGTTCCAACTGCATATGAAGGTTTGTTTGTCCATGTAGCATCATCAGTTAAATCTATAGAAACTAATAGTGTATATGGGTTAGTTGAACCTATAGGTAATTGACCATTACCTGTACCCATTTTACTTGTATTATAAACACTTATTGTTGTACCTGTTTTTACAACTTTAAATCTAATTTGACCTTTACCGTTATAATTACCCGAACCATATGGTGAAGTACCTTGCCATACTAAAGTATTGAAATTACCGGCACCATCAGTAAACGATTGAGTATTATTATTTTGATTGAAAATTATTCTAGAGTTATTATTATCCCCGTTAATAGTTAATTGTAACGTTTGTGTTTGACCTGATGGACCATATATACCATCATTATCTTTAAATGCTGCTAAGACAAGACCTATAGTATCATTATCAGTCGCGGTACTACCCATAGTAACCTCATGTGTATATTCCTCATATCCACAAGTAGAGTAAAAACCATTATATAACCCACTATTCTGCGAACACTGAATCATATCCGTAACACCACCAGCATCAGTAATCTTATTAATTGCAGTAACAACTGTATTAGATGCCCCACTAACGGTTAGATTTGAAATAGTTAAAGATGCTGTCGACCAATTAGTACTTGTAGTTAAAAATCTTGTGGCTGTCGGGTTACCGTATTGTAAACCGGTATTTTCTGTTGGGTCCCATGTTGCCCATTTCCAACCATTTGTTTGTCCCTTGACATTAAACCAAACTACAAATTTATTAATAAAGTTATTATAGTAGAATTTACCACTATCAGTATTATTTTGTTGTAAACCTGATGGTCCAACGTTTTCACCTTCTGTCATTACAGAAGATAAAACACCTAAGTAATCAAGGTTAGTTGTACCTGTATAGAAATATTTTGAAGGGTCATTAGTAATTATACTACCATTTGTTTGTAATCCTGATTTAATAGTTGTTCCAGGATAATTAACACCTGCGAATGATGAGAATCTAACCCAATTAGAGATAATCGTATTAGGGTCGGTTTGTTCACCAAAGTTAATACCAGTTTCTGTACATGGTACACCATTACATCTTTCAAATAGACTAAAATATTCAACTGTTGGTGTTGGGCTAGGTGTAATACAATCGGCACAATCGGCATCTACACTATTAACAGATGTTAAAATATGTGTTGAAGAACCATCAATTTCCTCAACAAACGTTAAGCAATATTCTATACCATCTATAGTACCATTAAATGTTGTACCCGATGTTACGGTACCTCCACTATAAGTTATTGGGGACGTAACGTAAAATTCTTGTATTACATTACTAAGGTTTACACAATTAGTTAATCTTGCTACTTCACCACAGTCAAAATATCCTTGGTCAATTACGAAAGTCACCTCACCACCGACAGATGTACCCCCTTGAGGTGTTGGTGTTGGTGTTGGTGTTGGTGTTGGTGTAGAGGTCACAGTAGTACCTGTGGTTATAATTGCCGAACACCCAGCAGTCGAAGATGTTGGGGTTAATGTTGGAGTATTAGTTGGTGTTACAGTATTGGTAGGGGTTATAGTTGGTGTTACAGTATTAGTTGGAGTGTTAGTTGGAGTGGATGTTGGACTTGCTCCCGGTGTACCTGTTGGCGTGACAGTGACACTAACTGTTGGTGTTATCGTTGGTGTTACTGTATTAGTTGGAGTAATAGTTGGTGTAACACTACTTGTAATTGAGGGAGTAATTGTGTTTGTTGGGGTATTCGTTGGAGTAACTTGAGCGGTACCTGTTGGTGTAACAGTAAGAGTTGGTGTATTAGTTTGTGTAACTGATGGTGTTCCTGTTGGTGTAACAGTGTTAGTTGGGGTATTTGTTGGTGTAGATGTCAAAGTAGCGGTAGGGGTCAAAGTTACTTGAGCAGTTCCTGTCGGGGTATTTGTCGGAGTTTCAGTAGGTGTTTGAGTTACTTGAGCAGTTCCCGTTGGAGTATTAGTTGGTGTTTCAGTAGGCGTTTGAGTAGGAGTTTGAGTTACGTTAGCAGTTTCGGTAGGTGTATTAGTTTGTGTTACACCAGGAGTACCTGTTGGTGTATTAGTAGGCGTATTGGTTGGTGTTTCAGTTGGTGTTTCAGTAGGAGTTTGTGTTACACCAGGAGTACCTGTTGGAGTATTAGTTGGAGTTTCAGTAGGAGTTTGAGTTACGTTAGCAGTTTCAGTTGGTGTATTTGTAGGTGTAACTGATGGAGTTACTGTTACTGATGGAGTTACAGTTACATCTGGCGTTACTGTTACTGAAGGAGTACCTGTTGGTGTAACTTCAGCAGTTATTGAAGGAGTTACAGTAGTTGTTGGTGTATTTGTTGGTGTAACTGTAGGGGTTACCGTATTAGTAGGTGTCGATGTTGGACTCGCACCTGGAGTATCCGTTGGAGTCACCGTAACAGTCTGAGTTGGCGTATTAGTTGGCGTAACAGTTTGAGTAACCGTATTAGTTGGAGTAACCGTATTTGTTGGTGTAATTGTCGGAGTAACTTGTGCAGTTCCTGTTGGAGTTACAGTATTTGTTGGGGTATTTGTAGGTGTAACTGATGGAGTACCTGTTGGAGTTACTGTATTGGTCGGAGTATTAGTTGGAGTTACCGCTGCCGTACCTGTTGGGGTAACGGTATTCGTTGGAGTTACTTGAGGAGTACCTGTTGGAGTTACTGTATTGGTCGGAGTATTAGTTGGGGTATTTGTAGGTGTTTCAGTAGGTGTAGCAGTTACGTTAGCTGTTTCGGTAGGTGTATTAGTCGGCGTTTCAGTTGGAGTATTAGTTGGAGTATTAGTAGGCGTTTGAGTAGGTGTATTGGTTGGAGTCAAAGTTATTTGAGCAGTTCCTGTCGGAGTATTAGTAGGTGTTACACCAGGAGTAGATAAAGGAGTACCTGTTGGTGTATTAGTTGGCGTTTGAGTAGGGGTGTTAGTTGGAGTCAAAGTTATTTGAGCAGTTCCTGTTGGCGTTTGAGTAGGTGTATTGGTTGGAGTTGTAGTTACATCTGGTGTTACAGTTACAGATGGCGTTGTAGTTACAGCTGGAGTACCTGTTACTGATGGAGTATCTGTTGGAGTTGTAGTTACAGCTGGAGTTACTGTTACTGATGGAGTATCTGTTGGAGTTGTAGTTACAGATGGAGTTACAGTTACAGATGGAGTTACTGTTACAGATGGAGTATCTGTTGGAGTTGTAGTTACAGCTGGAGTTACTGTTACTGATGGCGTTTTAGTTACAGCTGGAGTACCTGTTGGTGTTGTAGTTACAGCTGGAGTTACTGTTACTGATGGCGTTTTAGTTACAGCTGGAGTACCTGTTGGTGTTGTAGTTACAGCTGGAGTTTTAGTTACAGCTGGAGTATCTGTTGGAGTTGTAGTTACAGATGGAGTAGTAGTTACAGATGGAGTTACTGTTGGTTTCGGTGTGTTTGTTGGAGTATTGGTAGGTGTGTTTGTTGGACAAGTCACACAAGAAGGACAGTCATTATAAAAGTCACTAATATCTAACGTTATTGTTGCTCCTGTTGTTTGGGTTTCACTTACAATATCCCAACACGTACCATTATAAGTAAAAACATCGCCGTATAATACACTAGGTTTTATTAGTGGGTCGGAACAAGCCACTATGAATTTTTCTGATAACGTTATCGATTCATCACAACAATCAATAGCATCTATTAACCATTCGGCACATGGATGCGTCGTCTGACATTTATTACAATCAGTTGAATCGGATGTGTTTCTAACACCATCACTACCACTTCCACCTGTAGCAAACGCATAATAACAACAATCATTAAAAATGAATGCAGCACCAGTGGTAATAAAATTATTAATTAAAGCGTCAGGAACCATAATAGATAGTTCTAAAGTATCAGTACAACAATCTCTAATTCGTAATTCACGATAACTTACTGTTTCCGTAGGAGTTATAGTCGGGGTATTTGTAGGTGTTTGAGTAGGAGTATTGGTTGGAGTCGGAGTTTGAGTAGGAGTATTGGTTGGAGTCGGAGTTGGTTCAGAACAAGGATTTTCCAAAACACACTTTTCACAATCGGCAAATTCTGTGGACAATGTAGCCATTGGACCACCGAAACCCAAAGAATTTATGAGTTTATAACAACCACCATTATAAATAAATATATCATTTATAGACCCATTTGTATATGAAAGATTAGTAGAGCCAAAAGGAGGACAACAAGACTGAAATTGACCATTATTTATTGTAGGTGTAATTGTTGGGGTTGGTGTTGGGGTTGGTGTTACATCACTACTAGGACAATCAAGACATGAGCTACCATTCCATACCGACTGTATTGTACCTGTAAATGATACGGTAGGGGTACAACTATTGCAGTCACTAATCGCTAACCAACAATTACCAAAATTATCTATAAACCCAGTACTACCCGCCACTAAAGGTGGTGTCGAGGTATTACCAATACATGCTATCGCATTATTAGAACAATTACGAACACAAATGTTTGGAACATCATTATGTACTATGTACCCATCTAAAAGATAATGAAAAGGACCATTTAAACTTATAGATATTAAATCTTCTTCGTTATTAGATTTTTCATAACTATAAATATTTTCCAATAGTATACTATCTCCATCAATTCTTACTAACTTATAATCATCACCTAAGGATAAGTCTTTAACATTTTTAAACTCGAACTTCGAATCTACGGTATCATATACCAATATTTCCTTATCATTTAATGATAATTCATTAATACTAATAAATTCATTATTTTGTTTGGAAACTTTGTTAACTTCAGAAGAAACATATCGTAACTCCTTTATTTCTTTAGTGGACCATTGTAAACCATCTTTAGTTATATCATCATTGGGCAAAGCAATAGTTTGCAATAACATACCTTCTTGAACATTTTCAATATTCAAAAAAGACCCGTCAAGCAATAAAACTTTTTGACCTACCTTATATCCAACCATATACTTAAATACTTTCTATATAAATAATCGCATAAGCGATTTTGTAACATTTTATTATGACTCTTTTCTTAATTTACCATCATAATGGTCAAATCGGTCATGTTCAGTTGGAGTAAGTAGTAAAATTCCTGGATTAATATTACCTTTTACAGTTTCTTGAAATATATATGACATCCATGTTTGTTCAAATGGTCTAGACCATTTTTCAGTTAAAAACATTTTTCTATTACCATATTTAGATACCACTTGAGGCCAATTACAATAGTAAATTTCCCCGTGAGCATACGGTACACCGTTAAATGTATCTATTTTAGTTATCTTAGTTTTAGGAGCATTAGGGTCTAAACCTTGGACAGGTAATGTTGGTTTTTCGGGCCAATGAATTTCTCTAAATTCTTGAGGTACATTGTACCAAGCCCATTGAACTCTATTATCTCCGTAAAATTCACTAAATGATAATTTTAAAAAGTCAAAATTATTTTTTTTAGATATTTGTAAGGATTTCCTATATAACCCACTAACAAACCTATTAAAACCGTTTTTACCGACCTCACCTTTCTTAGGATAAAAAAACATATCGTCTTCAAAAAAGAAATAGTAGTCGTACCCATTCTCTTCGGCGTGTTCAGCAACCCATTGTCTACCACCGCAGATACCTAAATTATCTTTTTTAATATGAGTAATCCCATACTCTTCACATAATCTCTCATATTCTGGTGTGGTACTTAAATCTGTTGAATTATCTAATAAAATCCATTTTGGTTTAGTAACAAAATCTTCATCATATTCTTTCATTGATTTTATTAATGTTTTAACCTGATTAGGACTATTAAATGTTATCACATAGAGTGCAGTATTATTAATATCTAAATCATTTTTTAATGATATAGTTTTTGACTCACTTAATACTACATGATTATCATTTTTAACATCTTCAAAAAATTTATTAATCAACCCATTTCCCTCTATAAGATAGTATTGGTAATTTTCGGGGTAACGATATAAAAGAATCGAAAATAGAGACTCTTCTGTACCCATATATCCGTCTTTTAGAGTACTTTTCATTAAATTATAGTATTCCGTATTAAAATCAGATATATCTTCAACTGGTCCCCCAAAAAACCCCCCTCTACATACTTTATTTACTTTACCACCGGCCAATTCATTTAATTTATTATATTCGAACCCATGAATTTCACTATTAGTCTCATATGGAAAGGCAATGAACGTCATTTTGTCAGTTTTTTCCATCTTACCTAAAAATAAATCCTTAACAAAATATCCGTTATGTACAGTATTGGTGATACCGGCATCTAACCAAAATAAATGAGTGGATTTAAATTTATCCATAATTTTTGCGTCATGTAAAAGATATGGTTTAGACATCACTAATGGATTATATAAATCTAATTTAGCTTGGGTTGATTCCCCTAACCATCCTGTTTGATTATACCATTCTTTATTAGTTCTTATTTTTTGAATTGGTTCATAAAATTCTCCTTTAAACCAACTTTGGTCTCTAACAATAAATTGAGTATTCTCATGTTGTCTAATTTTAAAGACAAATTCTTCTAATTTTTTATCTCCAAAAATAATCATATTATTAGGTGTCTCTAATAATTGTGAAAACTTCTCTAAATAATGCTCATAACTACGTGACCATCCTTCTGTAAGTCCATCTCTTTTTATATCCCATAAACCTGTGACTATAGTAACCCCATTACTTTTCATATCTACCATTATTTCTTCTTTTTTATTGTAAATCTCATCATATAACTCTTTAGTAATACCAACAATATCATCTGCTTCGATACCATATATGTAATTCGCACTATTTAATTGTTCTATCAAAGATGTTTTCTCAAAATCCTCAATACTTGACCATTCCGCTCTTACAATTCTAGGTCTATATTTTTTTAAATCAATTTGTTTAAAAATATTATAATCATGTCCTTCGGCATCAATTTTAACAACATCAAAACTATCTATATTATGTTTAGTTAATAGATGATTGAAGGTAATACATGGTACTGTAATTTTTTTTCCGTATTTTTCAACCACTTCACGGTCACCTTCACTACCTAGTCCATTCTTTGGTGGGTATACCGCACTCATCCCTAAAAATGCTGGATGAACTAATCCTTGGTCAATAACTGATTTATCAATGGTTAACATTGTTATTTCTCCATCATAATCTGAAATTGCACTATTTTCAAATAAATTACCATCATCATTATAATTTTCTTTTAATAAGTCATAATAAACAGGAATAGGTTCAACATATAACCCTTTAAAGTTATACATTTTTATATACCCTGACATCTCATCAAAAGTAATCCCATCCATCGCACCGATATTAAGTGTGAATAATTTCTCACCCTTTTTACCCAAATGATGTAGAGCATCATTAAAATAATCTGTTTTTTTTAATTCTATCATTATGTCAACACTATAAAGTTTTTTTGCCACCCTTCGTATTGAGTCCACTCTTTATTTAATTCTTTTGCAGTTTCAATAGCAAATTCATATTCATCTTGTCTATGTGTATCATCCATAATTATAGGTACTGAAGTATCGAACCTATCCCAATACTTTTTAATATTATTTCTAGTTTTTTCTTGACCTAAGTTAGGTGGACCATCAACAATAATAAGAGAATATTCTTCAGGTAAAGAATTAAAAACTATTTCAGGTTCGTACCAACCATCTACTAATTCTGTTAGTATATAATTAGCTTTAGGTGCTAATTTTGTAAATCTCTCTTGATGTTCTAAACTATATGTGTTGAAGTGTTTAGATAACTCCATCGTTCCAGGACCACTACCTATCTCAATAATGTTTGAACCTTTTTCAATATTATTATATATCCAATAAAAACACTCTATAGATAGTGCCCAACCGTCTAAATTATTTAAGTTGGTGTCGAGGTCTTTTAATTGTGGGAAAATTTGATTTAAATCTTTCATTTTTTTTTATTTTCTAATTCTTTCATTTTTTATTTTCTATTTCCTCAAAGAATTTATAAAAACTCTTTTTACTGTTTAAAAATTCTGTTGTAACATGTTTCATTGGTGTATCCTCGTGATACCATGTTCCAAATATAAATGTTTCATAATCCTCAGGTCTATCGTAAGAGATTGTAGACATCATCGCTTCATGATTTAGTAAATACTCTTTTTCTAAACATACTTGAGAGTATTCTTCAAATGATTTAAAAAAGTTAGGAAGTTTACTAACATGTCCCCCAATAATTCCACCAACGGTTAAAGACTTATATTTGTGTTTTTTATCTAAAGTATTATTAAGTGTAGTTGCATTATGAAAAAATTGAGTGTTCGTTAAATTAATTAATTTATCACCTACCCAATTATTAATTTTTTTAAAAGTATCTGTATTAAAAATTTTATCGAAAGTGTATCTATATTTATTTGTTGACGTACCTGTAATCTTATCACCATTACTATTAAATCTAAAAGGAAATAACCCAACATGAGATAAACCAATATCGACCCAATATAAATAATCTAAATCATCTTCCATTTCCTCTTCCATTAAGGCAATTTTAGCCCATCCGACTTCTAAGTAAAAGTTAAATTTTTCAGGGTTTTTTTCTTTAATCTTAATCATACTTTTACTATGACGAAAATCTTCTAATTCCCTAATTCTTAAATCTATATTTTTTACCTCATTGGTTTCAAGTAATTTTTTTAATTCAGGGTAAACGTTACTACCACAATAACAAACTATAGGTAAACCCATTTCTGATAATTGTAAAAGTGAATTTTTATATCTATCCCACCTAGCCTGTGGTTCGTGACCATAAAAAGGAAAGTCATTTATGCCAAAATATACGAATGTAACTATTTTTGTTTTCATTTTTTAAAATAATAATCTGAGAGTACTAAACAATCTAGTTTAGTTTTATCGTATACAGTTAACGCATCTGCATATCTACTCAAGATTGGTTTACCGTTAACGTTGAATGACGTATTCAATAAAACCCCAATACCTGATAATTTTTCAAACTCCCCAATTAAATTATATAACCAAGGGTTTTGTTCATAAGTAACTGTTTGAACTCTAGCCGTACCATCAACGTGTGTTATTGATGTTAATTTTTCTCTCCATTCTTCTCTAACTGTCGGACAAAAACTCATCCATTTACTTTCACCTGAAAAATTAAAGTATTTTTCAACGTCCTCTAATCTACATACGGGAGCGAAAGGTCTATACCACTCACGATTTTTAACTTTAGCGTTTAATGTGTCTTTCATATCAGGATAAGCGGGGTTACAAATAATACTTCTATTACCTAACGCTCTAGGTCCATGTTCTGACGTTCCTCTTACGACTCCAACAATTTTACCTTCTGACAAGTCTTTAGATAATATGTTAATATCTAACTCCTTAGCTCTTCTTTCTTCAACGTGTGACATTAAAGTATGTTTATCTAACACTTCTGTACCGGCATAAGTTAAATCAATCGCGGTTTTAGGTTTGATGTGATTTAATATCATACCGGATGCGATACCACAATCGTTAGGATTTGGTGGTACAAAAACAGGTCTATCTAACATTTTTTGTAATTTGGTATTTAATAAAATGTTTAACGCACATCCACCAACAGTTATCAATGGAATATTAGGGTACTTATCTAAAAATGGTTGAGCCATTTCCATAAAAACATTTTCAAATGCCTCTTGAGAAGTAGCACTTAAATCCCAAGCGGTTTGACCTGTAAGTCTATTATTAATATCAAAGATTAAACCTGTTTCATTACTTAAATCATTTAAATACTCTTTGTAGTTTAACCCATCAGGTTTTCTTCGATAATAATTCTCAAAATAAGGTAACCATTCTTTATTAACGTTACCATAAGAACATAAACCCATTATTTTACCTGAATAAACTAAATTACCTATATTAAGTGCCGGTTCTTTACGAATATCACTTAAATAGTCCCCAAAAGACATATAAGGAAAACCTAAATCTAAATTATACTTCTCTAATAATTGAATATTATCTCTATCTTTAGCTAAATATATATTGAAGAATCCATCATTACCACCGCCATCAAATGAAATTATTAAAGCTTCTTGATAATCAGTTTGATATAATGCACAAGCAGCATGACTTAAGTGATGTAATGAATTATGGTAATTTTTTGCGGATATAAGTTTCTCATAATGAACTTTAGTCCCATTTTCTATCGTATCTGTATTTAAATAATAACAGTTTTCATATTCTGAAATACCATATTCGTCTTCAATATATTTTAAAATATATTTCATTAAGTAAGGTCTAGTGTACGATATCAAATACTGAGCGTAACCCGCATTTTTCATCGATAAGAATCTTTCTACCTCAATTACTGTTATTATTTTACCTTCTTTTTCTACCGCCACAGTTGCATTATGTGAACCATAAAATGCTATATTTGCCATTTTTTCTACCATTATAAATTACCTGTTATCCTCTCACACCAACCTTTAGATTTAGAATACGGCCAAACAACCCAATATTTAGGTTTTTCTGCAGTTGGGAATTCTCTCCATACTTTACAGTATTTTTCGGGGTCCTTCATCATTCTATCAATCTCATTTTTATCGGCATCTTTTCTAAATAAAGTTTTATCGTTTTCACCATGAAAGGCCACAACCCAATAGTCATAATCTTTCTCAGGAACCTTATCAAAACCAACATCTATACAGTGTTTAAATATCGATGAAAAACTTTCTATCCACTCTTCCTCATTTTTAAAATCACTTATTCCTGGATTTGGTGGATAATTTTTATCTATCGTATGTTGTTGTATCGCTCTTTTAGAGAATAATAGCCCTGAATACTCCTCATAATCCCTTAATGTTCTTTCAGTACCAAAACCATAAATACCCTCATGCCCTTCTTGTTTTTCGCCATCCATACCGAACAACTTTCTATTTGTTAAATGTGAGTGACTATTTTTGTCTCCCCATGTTGAGTCATCGTCCCATTGTTTAGTTCTACCTTTACGTGTATATTCATGCCAAATTAGTGTCTTATGTGGATGAAATAAATCATAACCCCACGTAAATGCTCTTACCGCTATTGATATTTCTTCTCCATGAAAATAATACTCAGGATTATGTTGTACCTCTTCAGCAAACTCACCTAAAGTAAAACACATATGTGCTGAGTAAAATCTTGATGGTACAGGGATATCAAGTTCTTTATGTCCTGGTATTGTTTCAGGTAAAAAGAATACAGCTCCTTCAGGAATAAACCGGTCAAAAACCATTCTCCATGGTTCTTGTACTCGTCCTTTAGGGTCATTATCAGGGTCATATGACGAAACGTATCCTGTCAACAATGGTTTTGGTATTCCCTTCTTTTGGAGGTCCTTAATCATCTTTATTAACTCAACATCCCAATCAGGGGCAAATCTCATATGTGAATCAATCTGTAGGGTATACATTTCTCCATCATATAATTGTTGTACTTGGTTCCTAGCCCAACATACCCCCTTAGCGTCGGTATACAAGACATCGCTAATTCGGAATCGTTTATCTTCCCTATATTTATCTAAATTATCAAACCCGTCTTCAGGGTGATATTGACGACAAATACCTAACACAAGGTTTTGTGGTCTTTTAGCATTTTCTATCATATTTTCGATAGTTTTGACTAATTCAGGGTCCCTGTAGGCGGCTATTTGTACAAAAATTGTTTGCGATTTACGTGCCATTTTATTATTTTCTTTAAAAGTTTATATTTATATTCGTATACTAAAAAATCATATAAATTTATCAATAGTAAAGAACTAAACACCTTTTTTGAGTATTTATAAACAAGATGAAACTTTTAAAAACCATAATACAAATAGTTAATGAAGCCGAAGACATATATGTTAAAGCATCTTCTCAAACTACAGACGCTAAAGAGTTGGAGATATTAGAAAATAATCTTGATGAAAGTCTTAGATTATTTCAGATATATGATGAAATAAAAAAAGAGGACTAAGTCCTCTTTAAATTCTATTTAATCTAATATTTTATATTACTTTATCGTATTTGGATATTCTACATCCATTTTACCAATATCTTTTCTTTCGGCTTGTACTAAGTAAAAACACTTAATTTTTGCACTTAATATATTTGAGTTACCAATAACTATAGTATTATTTAATACATCTTTCACATATAAGTTTTGGTGTGAACCTATTGGAGTTAATTGAACAGTTATCGTATCTTCATCTACTAAGTCTAACCAATATTCCGGTAATTCAATCGTATTCGTTCCATCTACTTTACCTCTAACATAAACACCATGTTCAGGACCCTCTAAAGAACCATACCTTAAACTATACCCCTCTTTTGAAGGATGCGGAATTAAGAAAGATTTAGAATTGGCGGTTAAGTTACCCGAACCGTCAACTGAGAAAACTAATCCCCCAAGTTCGTTATACCCCTCAACAATTGACACTGATTTGTCATCGATTTTTAACTCAAGAACCGTATTATATGAACTATCCCCCTCAATCCTAACTCTTGGCGTGTTAATTGTTGCGTTACTACTTGAATAAATGTTTAAATTTGATGCGGTCGCTGTAGTTTCTCTTATCTGTAAGTTATTACCACCTTGAGTAATCACTCTATTCGCAGTTAATGACCCACTGGTATTGTATATGTTGGTATTACCGGCAGATGTAATAAATCCAGCATCATTATTAAATGTAGAAATATTAATATTTCCTGGAGCTATTTTATATTGACTATTAGTTGAATTTACAACAGTAAAGAAGTCCGCATTACCCGCAGTTGTGGTAGTCGTTAGTTCTGAAAGGTCAATCGTTAACGATAAATTACCCCCTAACGATACGGAAGCGGTTGACGTATCAATACCTATACCCGCAGTTACACTAAACGATGAATTGTCAAGTGATGCGTTTGGTAACGTACTAAAAGTAACGTTACCCCCACCATCAGTTATTAAGACTTCATTTGCACTTCCATCCGCAGTTGGGAATGTGTAACCACCATTAAAGGTTATTCCTCCTCCAGTGGCAATGTTTATTCGTGCACTGCCTCCCGATGTTAGGTCTAATCCTCCTGAATTACTGTAATATGTTCCGTTAGTGGCCATTCGTTTTTTTTTATTTTTGGCTTTGGGAGAGACGTTAATCTCTCCCGTTAATTATAGTTTAATTATAAATAGTTTCAATACAAATTATATTGAAATTTTCTATCTTAATTATATCACTTGTACCCACCCAAATGATTTATTAATATAAACACCTTCTTCAGCATCTGTTTGGTAAACCATAAGTCCCGTTGCCGGTGAACCAATACCTGTACGTTGAGCTGATGTCATCCTTGGGAATAAGAAACCTTGAGTAGTTGACGATACCTCTAATTTCGCTGATACTACCGGTGTACTTGTACCTATACCAACATTAGTGTTAATCCTATCATAATGGAAAACTCCACCACCAAGTTGAACATCACCACCTGTAAAGGTTAATGCATTACCACTTTGAGTAACTGTTCTATCTGCTGCCAAAGTACCATCATCTGTATAGATGTTTTGAGATGTTACTGAACCATCAATTGTAATGTCAATCGTATCAGTTCCCGCAGTTGAAGTAATTATCGCTGAACCATCAGAAGATGAGAAGGTTAATGTTCCACCTAAGTCCACCTCTGAGTCTGTTCCTGCAGTTCCCGCAAATGTTAATGAATCATTCACTAATCTTGCGTTTGCAATAGAACCATCAATTAACGCTGCCGTTACTGATGCTCCTGCACTTACCGTGAAATTAAGTTCAGACGAATCTACAAAGTTAGCCGTTGTAAAGATAGCTGTTTCAGATGCTGCCGTAAAGTCAGAAACTTCAGATGACGTTATTATGATTCCTACGTCAGCCGCCGCAGTTAATCTACCTTGAGCATCAACATCAAATGTTGCTACCGTATTAGCCGCTCCGTAAGAAGCTGCAGTTACCGTAGTATTATCAAGATTGAATGTTACTGTATCACTTGCTGAACCTACAGAAGATATACCTGTACCTCCATTTAAGATTATGGTATTACCCATATCAACAATGTTACTAATTCCTGATTGTGCAGATAAATTAAATCTGAATCCTGAAACTACTACGTTAGGTTTACCGTTACTTACAGTTAATGTTAAGTTTTGACCTGAGACTGTACCACCTGTTACATATGAATCCGAAACCGATGCCGCGTTAACCGTAAGGTCAAATGTACCTGAACCGTTATCAGCAATTACTACTGAACTATCAGATGAACTGTACGTTATTGTTCCACCTAAATCTACCGAACCAGTACCTGTAGTACCAGCAGTATTAATAGATGAGTTTACTAAAACTCCTGATACGGATGCTCCGTTAACTACTGTGAAGTTAATACCTGACGCTCCTGTAGTATCTACAAAGTTAGCCGTTGTAAAGATAGCTGTTTCAGATGCTGCCGTAAAGTCAGAAACTTGAGATGCCGTAATATCAATTGATACGTCAGACGCCGCAGTTAATCTACCTTGGTCATCAACATCAAATGTTGCTACCGTATTAGCCGCTCCGTAAGAACCTGTAGTTACTGACGTGTCGTCAAGAGTTAAAGTAACTGTTCTTGTACCTCCAATTACACCTGATATACCAGTACCACCTACTATATCAACAGTCTCTCCGTCTGATACGTCTTGGTCTGTACCTGAAGTAGAACCTATTTTCCAACTACTCATAGTTCCCACATCGAGACCTGTAATTGTAATGTCAGATTCTAATCCTGCGTTTATCGCTAAGGTAATTGTACCTGCGTTGTATGTTCCTGAAGTAATGAATGGAAGCTCAAAAGTTCCATTTACAGTACCTGTACCTGAACCTGTAAGTCCCCATGAACTATCATAGGACATGTTTGTTAATGCGTCGATAGTGAATGATGTATCCCCTGTATCGTTATACGCGACTGTTACTACGTTAGATGCCTCTGTTACTCCTGTTACTACCGTACCTACGGCGATATCATTACGTGTTTCGAGGACACCGTTAGCGTCCGAGACTAAAAAATTAGTGTTTGAACTGGACGCCCCCAAACTTTCGATTCTAAACCCTGTCGTTCCTCCTGATACACCTTTAAAGTGAAAGTCGGTACTCGGAGTCAGTGTGTTGAAACCAAAATCACCTGCGCTGGTGATGAATTGTCTCTCTACTGTTCCCGTTGACAGTTTTAAACCGTTTGCTTGTAAATTTAAACCATTTGTTGCCATGTTATTATATTTTTTTAATTGGTTATTATCCTCTTAGTATTAGTTAGGCTTATAGTATACTTACCCATCCTAAAGATTTATACATATATAAACCTTCCTCAGCTCCTTCAGTAGTGTTTGTACAATACAGTAAAAGCCCAGGTAAAGGTGTGGGTATGTTTTCTCTCTGAGTTTGTGTCATCCTAGGTATTAATAACCCCTGATTTTCACTCGCTAACTCTAATAAGGCGCATACAGGTGACGTTGTTCCTGTACCTATTGACACTCCTGTTCCACCACTAAATGTTATGTGATGAGTGTCTTGTTCTACGACGCGGTCACCTTGAAGTGTACCGTCATCCGTATAAATATTAGTATTTATGGTTCCTAACCCTGTTATTGTAGATGTGGTACCATCATTATTATTTAATGTAATTGTACCACCACTATTATATGTACCTCCCGTTACCTCAGCGGCAAATCCTGTGGCAATAAAATCCACTCCGTCATTTAACCCTAAAGTTAATTCTTTTGATACTTGACTATACGACATTCCTGTCACATAAGTGTCCTCTGTAGTTCCCGTAGTGAATCCTGAGATTGGTAAACTACCACCATCACTTCTATTTAAAGTTAATATCCCAGAGGCATTATCGTAAGTACCACCACTAACCACAATATCTGTAGGTACTATCCATTGCCCATCACCCCTATAGAATGTTGTTGAATCAGGAGTACCACCATTATTAATTAAACCAATGGTCATCTCGTTAGCACTAATCGCCGAATCGGTAGCTATTCCCGCTCCTCCTGATGTAATAATGCCAGCAAACTTTAAAGTAAATCCGTCAACAACATCAATCGGTACTGCCGGAGCTTGATTATCACCTTCAGCAAACCAACTCGTGTAAGAACTAGAACTACCCGTACTGAATCCTGTAACGTTGAATGTCCCACCCGTAGTATTAGTAAAGATGGCTGTACCATTACTATAGGTACCACCTGTTACTGTAATATCGGTACCATAAAATATTCTCCATCTGGCGTTTGTTCGTGTAACTCCACTAACTCCTTCTATTGAGGAGTCTAACCATGCGTTAACTAAAGCTAAACCTGGTGTTGTGTTATCGGATACTGTATAACTTCCTTCGAACGCGTCGGTTTCAGTCGCTCCACTCGCAGCATTAAATAAAGTTTCATAATTAGGTATAATATACTGATAAACTGTATCTGTTTCATGAACGTAAACTTGCATACCTAATCTACGTCTACCCGATGTTATACCATCATTTTCAATGGTTAACTTACTAGGTATAAATCCAAGGTTAGATTTACTATAAAAAATAGGTATAGTATTACCACTATTATATATAACCCCACTCGCCCCAAAAGTTTGGTAAGTTAAATTAGAAAGTGACCACACTTCCATATAACCTCCAGCACCTAATACACTAAAGTTAGTCCCTATAATTTCTACGGGGGAAACAACGTTTGGTTGTGGTAATGGTGCTCCGGAACTAGGGTTTCTATATATAAACGACATTTGTTACCTTTATTATTTTTATTATTATTATTATTACTATAAGTAGTTTAAAACCACCTTAGTATTTGTTTTTTTAATTCTTATTTTTTATCCGACAGTCAAACCTTTAAAATATATATCATCAGTATTATTATTCTGGATGTTAAATGCGGTATTACCATACGAAGTATACATTCTATAAGTATCGGCCGCCCAATTAACTCCACTATAATTACCCGCTAAATTATATATTGATGGACTCAGAGACCTAGCAGTGAGTACACCAGGGTCAGAATTAATATTATAACCAATATCTAATTGTCTATTAGATGTTAATCCTAACTGAGATTGTGGTATTAACCAATAGTACCAAGCTGCTCCTGAAACTGTTCCTATAGGTATTTCAGTCGTTTCAAAATTATATTGAGTAATTGCATTACCAAAGGAATCAACCCCTCCTGACGTTTGAGGTATAACCGCCTCAATTACAGTAGGTGCGGTACCGTTATAGAACCCTGGCCAATCCATAAATGTTACAATATCTGAACCTGTAGATGGTGGTGTTGAGAAACCAAACCCAAAGAATCCTGACCCTTGGTTATTCATATAAGTCGCAAATGCGTTGTTATTAGTACTTTCAATAATAAATAATAAAGCTTTAGGTATTACTCCTTGAGTTGGTGTTGGTGTTGGTGTTACAGTATTAGTTGGTGTATTTGTTGGTGTATTTGTTGGTGTAGTCGTTGGGGTGTTGGTTGGAGTGTTTGTCGGCGTTGAAGTATTAGTTGGAGTATTAGTCGGAGTAACCGTATTAGTTGGTTCTGGTGTTGATGTTACCGCCGCAGTTCCTGTTGGTGTATTAGTTGGTGTAACTGTTGGAGTTACAGTATTAGTTGGCGTAATTGTCGGAGTTACCGCTGCCGTACCTGTTGGAGTATTAGTCGGAGTAACCGTATTAGTTGGTCCTGGAGTTGGTGTTACTTGAGCGGTACCTGTTGGAGTATTAGTTGGAGTGACCGTATTAGTTGGTTCTGGAGTTGATGTTACCGCCGGAGTTCCTGTTGGAGTATTAGTTGGAGTAACTGTTGGAGTTACAGTATTAGTTGGCGTAATTGTAATAGTTGGTTTTGGAGTTGATGTTACCGCAGCAGTTCCTGTTGGAGTTACAGTATTAGTTGGTGTATTAGTTGGTGTTACTTGAGCGGTACCTGTTGGGGTAACGGTATTTGTTGGCGTTATCGTTGGTGTTACTTGAGCAGTTCCTGTTGGAGTAACTGTGTTAGTTGGAGTATTAGTTGGTGTTACAGTATTAGTTGGTGTGTTAGTTGGAGTTACTGACGCGGTACCTGTTGGTGTAACGGATGGAGTATCTGTCGGTGTAGTAGTAACTGTTGGCGTATTAGTTACCGTAACTGATGGTGTACCTGTTGGAGTAACAGATGGAGTATCTGTTGGAGTTACAGTATTTGTTGGAGTATTAGTCGGAGTTACTGACGCAGTACCTGTTGGTGTATTAGTTGGAGTAACTGTATTTGTCGGCGTTATTGTTGGTGTAACTTGAGCGGTTCCTGTTGGAGTAACTGTAGTCGTTACCGAAGGTGTTGGGGTAATTTCAGCAGTAGCGGTAGGTGTGATTGTAGTGGTTACCGAAGGTGTTGGTGTTACCTCAGCAGTGGCAGATGGTGTCACCGTATTGGTTGGAGTCGGAGTTTGAGTTACTACAGCAGTTTGAGTTGGTGTTACAGTATTTGTAGGTGTAATTGTAGGAGTTACTTGAGCAGTTCCTGTTGGAGTAACTGTGTTAGTTGGTGTGTTAGTTGGTGTGTTAGTTGGCGTAACGGATGGTGTCGCAGTATTTGTTGGTGTCACTGTTGGGCTAGCACCTGGAGTATCTGTCGGTGTAGTAGTAACTGTTGGCGTATTAGTTACCGTAACTGATGGTGTACCTGTTGGAGTTACAGTATTTGTTGGCGTATTAGTTACCGTAACTGATGGTGTACCTGTTGGAGTTACAGTATTTGTTGGAGTATTAGTTACGGTAACAGATGGTGTACCTGTCGGTGTAACTGTATTTGTTGGTGTGTTAGTAACGGTAACAGATGGTGTACCTGTTGGTGTAACTGTTGCAGTTACTGAAGGTGTAACTTCAGCAGTTATTGATGGAGTTACAGTATTAGTTGGTGTATTTGTTGGTGTTATCCCTGGAGTAGTTGCTGGTGTTCCTGTTGGTGTGTTAGTTGGAGTAACGGATGGCGTACCTGTTGGTGAACTAGTAACCGTTGCAGTAATTGTAGGAGTTACTGTATTAGTGACTGTATTTGTTGGTGTGTTAGTTGGAGTAACACCTGGAGTAGTTGATGGTGTTCCTGTTGGTGTGTTAGTTGGTGTAGACGTTAATGTTACTGTAGGAGTAATTGTAGGAGTTACTGTATTTGTTGGTGTACTTGTTGGGCTAGCACCTGGAGTATCTGTCGGTGTTACCGTCACAGTTTGAGTTGGAGTATTAGTAGGTGTAACATCAATAGTGTTTGTTGGAGTAGTAGTAACTGTTGGAGTGACTGTCATAGTCATCGTTACTGTCTGTGTTGGCGTTGGAGTGGCCTGAGCCTGAGTCGGAGTGTTTGTTGGAGTAACTGTATTTGTTGGAGTAAGAGTTGGAGTAACAGTAAGAGTTGGAGTAACAGTCGGTGTGACTGCCGATTCGTAAACAACTACCTGTTTAGAGACAGTTTCATTATTACAACCAACTTGTTTATTAACTACAAGTATAAGGTATTGAATACCTGCAACTGAACCTGGTAAGTCTAAAACAACTCCCGCAATAATTTGGTCTCTAGTTACACCCGTTTTAATCGGCGTAGTTGCGGTAGAGCCCGTATATATACTGAATGGTCCGACTGCATTTGAACTTAAGGTTAATCTTATTATTACTTGAGACATTTATTAATACGTTTGTTATATAAATACTACAAGATTGTAAAATACAATCTTCTATTTACTTTTTTATTTGGTTTTTAGTTATAACTTATTATATATATATAACACCCATTTCTATGATACCGTATACCCTATCAAAATATTCGGATTCGTTGTTGCGACAGTGAATTGGTGATTTCCACTCGCATTATCAACATTTATTTGTATAACACCATCAACAGTAACAGTTAAGTTAGTTGTCGGATATTGAATACATCTACTACCTGTAGGTATCTGACTAGTTCCATTGATTGATATTACATCCCCAATTTGTAAGGGTATATTCTGAGTATTAGCATATGTGCCTGTACCCGACACTCTACTATAATTAAATATTGTTGACGAACCGTTAGTTATAGTTATCGAACCAAATGAACAATCTTGAGCATTAGTTTGAATAGTTAACGTTGACGCCGCTGGTGTCGGTGTAGGAGTTGGGGTTGGGGTTGGTGAAGGTCCACATGGTGGTACATTATAACCTAAATTATTAATTGCTGTAATTATTAGGTCCATATAATATTGTGGTGTGGAACTAGGTGTCACATCATACGTATTATGTATTTCGGTTTTATCGGATAACCCAAAAGGTACCGTATATTGACCTAAACCACCTTCAACCGACTGTAATAATTCTTTAAAATTAGCGAATATGCCGGAAGTTGATGTCTGAACTTGGAAATACTCACCAAGAATATAATTAGTTGGATTATTATCGATGTTCGACCTTAAAGTTGTTATGTCGGTATTAAAGGTAGAGGTTCTCGGTGTTAAAAAAGTCCAACCGCCAGCCCCACCATATGGACTTGCCTCGTCTTGGAACGATAAGTTAATAACTTTAGTAATTGATGATGTTGTACCGGTTGTCGCTAAACATGCATATCCTCTCTCAAATAATCCCACGTCCGCCGCCATTTCTAAAACTCTAACTCTACTATCATATAGTGCTGAGTCATTGTTGTAAAACGGTAGTAGACATGTTTTAAGAATAGTAGTCGCCATAGTATTTAATGGCGTTTCAGTACCACTCATAGAACCTGAATCATCAAAGAATATATTAATTTCGGTTTCATCATCAATTACAACCACTGCTTGTGTCGGAGTAGGTGTTGGCGTTAAAGTATTTGTTGGTGTTGGTGTTGGTGTCGGAATATCAATACACGTTATGTCATATATAATCTTAGTACTCAACCTAAAGTACACTCCCTTTAATTCTTCACAGTCAGAAATAATAGTTATTTGATTATTATTAATGTCTAATGTAAAGCTTTCAATTTGCGGTATTAGTAAAAGTATAGTGTTAACGGCATCCATCCATTGTTGAGCACTTGGGTATTCACTTAATGTTGTTCCCGTATAAAATGGGTATTCGATATGTATTGGTGGAGTTATCACTCCCCCTGAAAAATCAACTATCGCGTAGAATACCGCACTATTTAAAGTACAATCAGTATGTCCTGAGGTTAAATCATTAAACCCTTCATTTAACATTGTTTCAAAATCCCTAATACCTGCTGACGTAGTTATAAAGTCATTCTCACAAATCTCGTTTAATTCGTAACATTCAACATTTTGACTGTTACAGTTAATTGTTACCGAATCAGTATCGACACAACCATTGGCATCTATTATGGTCGCAGAATATGTACCACCACTTAAACCACTAATTGACATGGTAGTTTCACCATTGTCCCACTGAATAACAAAAGGAGCTAACCCTTGGAAGATAGATATAGTTGCAGTACCATCGTTACCCGTAACACAGTTAGTTGTCATGATAGAGAAATCCATACCTGTTGATGCACCTATAGTAATGGTTTCCGATACCGTACAATTTAAACGGTCAGTTACTTCTAAAAGGTATGTCGATGGGACTAAATTAGATATTTGTAATGTAGTTAGATTAACATCTATTACCGAATAAACAACCGCACTTGTGTTTATGTTAGTTAATGTATAATCAAATGGAAGTTGTAATGGTAATGAACCCGCAGTTAAAGTAACATTAATCTCACCATTATTACCACAAGTCCCGCTAACTATCGTAGTACCTACAGTGAATTTTGGATTATTAGTTATGGTTTCTTGAGTAGTATAAGTACAAGAACCATTTTGTGTTGATACAGTAACAGTATAGGTATCTGAAGGTAAATTATTAAAAGTGTGTGATTGGGAACTCGTACTAATAGACTGTACTGAACCATTACTGTCAGTTACACTATAAGTGAATATCCCTTGTGGGGCGCTAATCTGTATAGATATATCCCCGTCATTATTACAGTCAGAGTTTGTGGTATTAACACTAACAATGTTAAATCCGGCAGTTGACGTTATATTTTGAATAGATGTTATACTACACCCACCAGCATCTGTGATTATGGTACTATTAAACCCTCCACATAAACCTGTAAATACCTGACTTAAATTATTAGTGGTTACAACAGGACCACTACTGTTTTGAAAAATATATGGTGCACTACCTCCAGATATCGTGATATTAACTTGACCATCACATATGAAACAATCGGCTTGGGTTGGAATTGTTGACACAACACCTAATGGACTAGCTAGACCAACGTTAAATGAATCACTAACCACACATCCAAGTGAGTCCGTCACATTAACTGACCAATTACCTTGACCTAACCCTGTTGTGGTTACACCTGTCTGATTATTTGACCATAAATACGTATATGGTGGTGTACCTCCGGTAATATCAGTAACCGTGGCACTACCAACTCCAACGCCACATGGTGAGTCATCAACAACAACAACATTATAACTAATTACCGAAGTATTAACTATTACCGCGTTATTTGTTTGTGCCGTTGCACCTCCGAAATCAGTAACTATGGCATAATAGGTACCCGGTATTAACCCTATAAATCCTTGGCTAGGTAATAAACTATTGTTTGATTGTGTAATACCTACACTATTATATAAATCGTATTGATATGGCGAAGATAAGGAATTACTCGTAACCGTTAATTGTCCGGAATTAAAGTTACCACATGTTGTTCCTGACACACCTATTATTTGAGCGGTAAAACATCCAGCAACAGTTACATTTATAGTGACATCTTGATTTGAACCACCAGAACTATCTGATAATATAAACACATAATTACCTTCATCTACACCATTAAATGTAAAGGGTCCGTTACCCGTTTGAGGAAGTAATAGAAGACCTGATGATGAAGTTGTTGACGTATTTGTTATAGTATAAGGTTTAGTGCCGTATAATGGTGAAATAATTATAATTCCACTACCACTAACACATGTACCTGTAACATCAAAAGTATAGTCTAATGGCCCTTCGTCACACCCCTGTACACACGCATCAGTAGTTATTCGAACTTCCGAGTAACTCACTGAAGTATCAACACAGACATTTAATCCAACTTGACTACCTTGTTGTATAACACCACAACAATCAGTATACGTATAAAATCCAGTAGTTACACCTGAAAAACATCCCGTAGTTTCACATTCGTTACAACTCGTAAAGGGACCTATTTGATTAGAGGCATTACTAAGTGGTTGAGAGGTATTAATATTAACCTCTTCAACCGTATAACAATCACCTGATAGATTATAAACTTCATTTGTATTTCTTCCACCGGTAGGGACATAAATGATGTTTAATGGTGTTTGTATATTAAGTAAGAAACTATCTAAAGATGGTGTTACAACTCCCACCGTGAAATTACTAACTGTAGGGTCACTTAATATACCAAAGTTTTTAAGTCCCGAACCATTTTTGTATTGGGCGGGTAGATTTTGATACGCGGTTGTTCCAGTAAGACCAGAATAAACATTAGTTGTGGTTAACGCACTGAAATTTAAAATCTGTGGTCCAACCTGAAATATATTATCACCGTAAGTTGATAAGAAAGTCGAAGCGTCAATAGTTTCACCCTGAGATGCCGCAACTGAATGGAAAGCAAATGCCGGTGTGCCTCCCATATTAGAGGTAACTACAGGATAAACTAAACCGTTTATAGTTCCACCACTTTGTCTTATTTCATCCCAAACTTGTAAATACGATTCATAATCATACTGAAATCTATCCGTATATTGTGTTATTAAATTACTATTCCAATATGTACCCCTTAAATTAAATGGTAATGTATAAATATGTTCGGCTTTATCGTACTCACCAGTATAAAGACCAACATAACTGTCGGACTCATCTATAATAAAAATTGATATATAATTACTTTCTTGACCTGAGAACGTACCCGGACCGGTAGATGAGGAACCGTCTAAATCGTTATGACTAAATGGTACACCATTAGTTCTACTATCGCTAATACCATAGGAGCCTGTTAACATATACCCCCTATTAATTCTTCGGTAAATATCCCCAGTCGTCAATTCATCGTTAAATTCTGATGGTTTAGGTACACACAGACTAGTATTACCACTCCAACACCATTGACTATTATAAATTGAATTAGTTACCGGACTACTAAACTCATTAATTTGAGTTCCATTAACCGTACCCCCACTTAATGAACCTAAATACGGATAAGATGCCCACCACATCCAATTCTCACCATTGTTTGAATTTTCACCAATAACTCCCTCATATAAATTATTCGCACTTAACTCTCCGTTAGTTACTTTCGTGTTATACCAAGTACGTATAGAATCCGAAGCGTCTTGAGCTTGTGCCGCATCTAATGATGTTGCATCGTAAAAAACAAAAACTTTTTGACTTTCGCTTATTACCTCACAACTATTTAATTTGTCGGCTAATTCTGGAGCTTTCCCTGAACTAGGAGATGGTGTTGCCGTTATCGTAGGAGTTAAGGTTGGTGTCGTTGTTAAAGTTGGTGTAATCGTTGGTGTTAGAGTAGGTGTAACGGTATTAGTTATCGTTACTGTTGGTGTTGGGGTAACAGTCATTGTTGGCGTTGGTGTCGGGGTAGATGCTGGAAGACATAACGAGTCTGAGCAAGTCGCAATACCATCAGTAGAGGTAGCTGAAGCATATATATTAGTAATGTCAGTATATGTTACCGCAGATGAGATATAACTATAACAACCATCAGGTATTGTTATAAAATTTTCAAGTAAGTAAAGATTAAGTAAAACGGGAGGTGTCACCAACAACGCGTCATAATCAATACTATTAACACGATAAACATCACTATTATTACATCCGGAAAAGTAATAATGTAATACTGATGGGTTAGTGTTACCGGTACAGTCATCGCAAGTGTCAAAAATTAAAGTTAGTTCCTCGTTAGTTGACTCAGAAACCAAAATTTGAGTTATTGGACCACTATCACCTCCATAACACGATGGTTTTTGTAACTTTACAAAGTTACCATCAACAGGAATACTAGTTGCGTGTATCCCTAAGGGACTACCCCAACTTATTGTGTCAGCACTAAATTTAGCTAAACTAACTGAATTACCTTCACAAGTAGTATCCGCACTATACTTATAAACGTTTAAATTAGAATTACTTGTTTCACAGTCAACACAATCAGTATACCACGAATCAACAATCACCGGATAATTTGTGACACTACCACTGTACGGTGATTGAGCACTATTAACTCTTAAACAAGGTCCACCCCATTTCGATGAGTACGACTCATCCCTATCATGCATATCCCCAGGATATTTAATGACCAGTGTATTCGAGGTAAACACATTACCATAACAATCATCAGAAGCCGTAACCCATCCATCATACAACCCATTAAAATAGTTTCTAGCTGATGTTGCAGTATATGGTATTAAAGTAGATACCGCCGGACTAATATCTGAAGTAACAGACGTTGCAGTATCAAAATCGTAGTTAACAACACCTTGATTAGTTATATGGTTATAATCCTCTAAACTAAGTAAATAAATGGGGTCATATCGATTAGTATCTGAACCTATTACCAATAATTGGTTATTGAATGTATTTGCACTATAGAATGAGGTATAGTATCTAGGCGAGTAAACGGTCGTTCCTGTACCCGTTTCAATTTCTATATAATTTTGAGCAAAAAACGTAGTATTAATATCGAAAGTGTTTCCAACCCAAACTGTCCTACCCGCAGTTAAATCTAATACCCATAATTCGCCAGATAGTATTTCGGTATCAAAAGATATTGGTGATGAACCTAAAGAGACAACTGTCCATATACGTGACCTAAATTTCCATGTTGAGTTTGGAAATAAGCCTAAAAGACTTAAAGTACTGGCCTGAGTATTCCCCGCAGGAACTATAGTGTCATCCCACCTTAATGTGATTGTATCTCCGGTTATCGGAGAAGAGACCGATGAGGCCTGTTGTAATTGAAAATACTGAAACGCCATTAACTACAATTAATTTCTATGTTTACTCCAACATTAACTGTTAAAGTTTTATTGGTAAAATCATCATTACACCCAGTATTACTGACTGTTAAAATATTATTACTATCTATACTATAATTTAAACCACTTTGATATAAATACTGTAACTTACTATTCAATGCATTAATCCATTCAATAAATGTTGGGTAATCTTGCATTCCATAACCTATATAGAAAATTTCTTGGACTAAAATGGTCGAATCTAACCTTACATCTACATACCACGTACTCGTCAATGAAGATTGAATACAATCATTAACTGTGTATCCTGACTTCGCAACACATTGATTAACACTATTAGTTAGTAATGTCGGCATCGAAGAGATATTAACATCACATGTTAGTGTTTGGTCAATGCAGTCATCCCTAAATAATTGACCATAATATATACAGGGGATACAATCGATAGGTATTATCTCACAACCTCTTTGCCTTCTCCATACATGTTTTTGTCTTTGTAGGACATTATTAACCATTTTTTGACCACCCATCCATATCGTAGACGCCGGAATCATTTGTTCAATTAGTTTCGTCCAATAATCCCCAATACCTAAAGTAAAATCAATCATTTTTTGATACGTATATTGATTAGACGGTATGTTAACTGCGGAGTCTGATTGTAAATATTTCCAATATATTGATTGTAATGTCGGATAACTATTAACTGCACCATCACTAATTGTCTGCCTATTTCTTACATTAATTAATGTATTATAAAAAGTCTGAGCAAACTCAAAAAATGTCTTTTCTTTAGGAAGTGGATTAATTACTGTCCAATCCTGACCACCAGGTGACGGATAAGGTGACGTTAAACCTGAAGAAGGAAAAGGATAATCATATCTTCTCGACATTCTCCATATATCGTAGGTTATACCTTGAGCCATATTTAAATATATTTCTACATTTTTGGCGTTAAGCACTAATTTTTCATCAAAAACCTCATAATACGCGTTATACGCTCCGTCTCGGTTTCTTCTTATACCCGTTTCCGTATCATCCCAAGACTTATTATTATCGATAGTTCTAGTTAAACCAAAACCAACATCCATAAATGGAAATTTCCTGAACCTATCAAAATATTTTTGACCATAAGTGAAAGTCTCTAAAGATGTTTGAATACTAGGATTCGCCCCTGTAAATGTTGAATTAGTAATATCAAGTTTTTCTACGGCTCTATGGTCCGGAGTCTCGATATACCATCCCGCTCCTTTTTCAAAAAAGTATTCGTTGTTTGTAATTGCTCTTTTTGGGTAACCATACTCATTCATAGGGTAATCACCTCTAACCGTGTTAGTTTGTGTGACATATTTAGACGTTGTAAATCCAGTGTACGTCACCCCTTGGATATTATAAACAACCGCAGGGTCTAATGAGGGAACATCGTCAACTTTAGTACCTCCAGAAAACTTTAAGAATTCACCCTCAAACCTTTTAACATTTATCGGCCCATCGGCAACATAAACAATCTCATTAAATTCAATCAAATCTTTAGGTGCTCCCACCATTCTCAGAATAGCCTCAATTGAATGTCGGGTACCCTTAGATTTAAAGAGGTAAGCGGAATTTAATATTAAATTCCTGTAGAATTGGTAGTTTAACTGATTTGGTGTGGGGTCATTTTGAAATCCAGAATAAATAGACTTATTTTTTGTACCAAAAATAGATGTTAAAAAATCTTCATTAGTAATTGGTGATATATTTGTGTCCCAACCTAAAGTTTGTGCTAAATTTTGTAATAATTCAGATGGTATATCGTTTTGCGGAGTATAGTGTACCGAATTCATAAAAGATAACGCATCTATGAATTTTTTAGATTCATCAAAACTTCTACCGTAAATCTGTAAGACTTTTTCTACTTTTTTATCTCCAGTATCGAAATCTTTAAATGCTCCGGTAGTTAAAAATCTAACAATTAAATCTGTTTTGTATCTATCAATGAGTTCACCAATCTGACTAACCTGTGTAAGATAGTTATCAAACCTTACTGTTAATATATCTAAATTCCATACCCCAAATTTAGGCCATGTAACTTTTTTCTTACTTTTAACGAACTGACCGTTATCGTTTTCCTCAACTAAATCAAAAGTTGCGGTATATGGAGGATTACTAAATCTATTAAGTAGAAAATCTTCAACCTCATCAAAATACTCTTGAAATGCAAATTCAGTTTGGAAAGTATTTGGTCTTAAAATTAGTGTATCAGTAGTAGCTGTTAGACCACTAAATGGGTTGCCTAATACGCTTACAGTAACCGTACCCGCAGATACATTTTGTGACGCTATAAAATTAACAAACTGATATTCTGTTTCCATATCATTAACGTATAACGCATATTTGTTATAGTTAGTGGTCATATCTCTTAAAGGACTTGTTGGGTACGCTCTAACAGAAACATTACGTGCAGCATTCACCGAGTAGTCAATATCAAAAGGGTTATCGAATCTTGTAACGTCCATCGTAAATGTTGTTACTTGTTCAATACTATCGAACGATATATTATTAGCGGTATTAGCACTTGAATACGTTGGTAGTGACAATCTATTAACTTGTATCGACGCAGGAAAGAAATTAATTATCTTTGTGATTGAAGCTGAAAGTCTTTTTTGTAATGAACCGTAAAGAGCGTAATTAGTAACTTGACTAATGTCGTAATTTGGGTAAACCCTATAATTCTTTATCGCTATCGCTTTCGACTCTTCAATACTCGTAACATCCAAATCTGTTAATGAAATAGGACTACTAAAAACACCAGTTTCAAATGTTCTATTAACTTTTTCAACAATAGATGTAGAAAACTCAAAATTACCCTGAGTTAACCCACCACCCGCAACTACTTGAAGACCTACCAAATCTGGTGAAAATGATTCGTCCGCACTTGGTGGTGCCGGTGGATAGAAATACTTATTATTGTTGTTATTTGCCATACTTAGTTAATTATATTGTTGAAATTCTTACTAAAATCAATATTATCGTCCCTATCTTGTCGAACCTCATATAGTAAATCATTAAACTCATCTCTAATCTCAAATAAGTTATATTGTTTGTAAATATTAAGACTACTATCATACATTGTGTATATCCCGTCTTCCATACTCTTAGTCTGATTACCATAAAGCGCAATAGCTAATGTATCTATATCGTGTTCCGCCAATTCCACGTCAACACTTATTGGATTAAAAAAAGTATTAGTCATCACAATATTCTGATTAGGTTGACCAATGAATGGTGTCGCGTTAGCTTTATTAGATGGTGCACTTGAAGGTGATACGGTACAGAAGATTAAATCACTTCCTCCGTCAACATATCTATAACGAATCGCTTTCTGCGAACTATTACTTAAATTAGTTACTACCGGCTCACAGTAAAATGCCGATGTAACGACCCTATAAAAGTTCGGTATTTTAGTGCCGTCACTATTTAAATATTCAATACGATACCCGATTAGTCCTTGATTTATGAATCTGTTTCTAAACTCTTGTGGTACACTATTTAAATCTATGATTATACCTTTTACGTTAGGTAATGATGATAACACACCACAATCAGTAATTGTTGTCCGTATCTCCACAGGTCTTATATATAATGTATATATACCAATTTTATTAAATTCTTCAGCTGGGAGTTTTAAATTATATAAACCACCTAATATTTCAACATCAGCATTACCACCGGTTGTTGAACTGTGGAAATAAGGTGTTAAAACATCTGCGGCGTTCAGTTTTGTTAAAACAAAATTTGTTGTAACGTCTCTTGATGGAGTATAATTTAAAATTATCTCTACATCTTCTGGAGACATGTCAGCTGGTCTTACTGTTCCGTATGTTCCTAATGCCATTTTATTTACTCGTTATTATTGTTTATTCTATAGTAACCATACCCATAAGATACCATGTCACCTAAGTTATCTACCTCCCCAAGTCTTTGTAATGATTCAAACCCTGAAAGCTTACCTCTCTCAATAAATATTTCAGATTGTATTTCTGGCGAGTCAACTACGTTAATTAATACTTCTTGTTTCGTAATCGCTGATGCAACTAACTCATTACTTGTTAATCCTGAAGATTCGGCTATGTAAAATGTTGTACCGTCAAGGTAATCGTAGTACTGAACATTATTTATTGTGTACGATGTATAACCACTAGTTATTTCATCTACCTTACCAAAAGGTTGACCTCCCTTAACTACTGTTGTTGTTACATCAAATTGAGTCGTACCGTATAGTTTTAGTTCGGTTAATCTTGAAGAACTAAAACCACTTAATATAAATGGTACCGTTGTAAAATTATTAGATGTCTGACTTTGTACTGTGTTTGAACTATCCCCCGTAAAAATATAGTTATAATTTATTGGTATTCCCGACCAACTTCCTCCCTGAGGTGTAAATGTAATATTACCGTAAGGATTATTAATTGTAACACCTGTGGTTGGTACATATACCTTTTTTTCTACTATTGTCTGACCCCATGGATTATTTTGAGTTAAAGTAATAGTATAATTAGTCGGTATATTAGGGTATGTGTGGGATAGAAATTGTGGCGCGTTTGAAGTTAATGGTTCGCTATTACCATCACCCCAATTAACCATATAGTTTGCTAACTTTAAAAACCCTTTAAACTCATCAGAAGTATTAAATAGTCTTATAGTATATTGATTTGTTGTGTCACCTGATGTTATGAAATTAGAAACTACATCCTGTTGTAAAGCAAAACCATCAAAAGGAGTATAAAACCCGTAATTTTCATAAGTTTGCCTAAACACTATCGGAACGGTCAACCCCGTTAATAAACTAGCTCCATTAGTTCCCCCACTTAATATTTGAGTCATACCAGTATAAACACCAAAAGTATTACCACTAAAGTATTCCGTTATTACATCACCTTTTATTGACTCAGGAGATATTTTTATATAATATTTTTCTTCCATTATTGTGGATTAACATATTCGTACCATTTTATGCCATTTGTTAACTGACCAACTCGATTACCTAATCCGTACCCTTCAAATACCTCATATTCATAATTACTAACGTCTAAGTCAACTTTATAATAAAAGTACTCAGACTTATTAAATTTAAATTTTTCTGACATACTAGACTGTGGTCTATTAGTCATTCTCACAAATTGACCTAGTTTAGCATTAAAGAATTTCGCGGACATATAAAATGTGTTAACATCTATATATTCCCTACTTTTTAACCAATAAATAAAATAACCTTCCTTATCCCCAACATAATCTAAATTAAATGTTGGTAATCTTATCTCGACAGGTTTAGGTATACTTGGGCTCCCTATATCAACTTGTTGTTTTTCTCCTTGTTGAGTCGGTATTACTATTGTGAAATATAACCTTTGGTTTTCAGATTGATTAGAATCGTAAAAATCTAACTTGAAAAAACTCCTTTTAAACGAATTAACATAATAATATAACTCTTTATTAGTGAATGTTATACCACTATATGTATTATAAACTGATGGGTCAACATAGTTGTAATTAGAAACCCATAAATTACTATTTCCTGGTACGGTATTACTAATATCTATTGACCGATTAAAAAATGAAAACTCATATGTTGTCCCATTCTTAGGCTCATTATTATTTGTTAACCACTCTTTATGTGAATACCTAGTGGTCTCAAAATCTTCAACTGGGTTAATAATTTCTTCAAGCACATCATTCTCATACTGTTTAATTAAGTCTTCCCTACCAAAATTATCAAAGTTAATTTCAATAGGTAAATTAATCTGTGTGTCGTTATTATTAACGGTAAATCTAAATTTATTCACAATTATCAATTAAAGGTTGGTAGTTTATGTTATTGAAAACGTTATTATTTTTCATTAAAGGTGTTTGTAAAAACATTACATCAGCAAATGGATAGTGTTCACCATTTAAAAAAGGATTATTAACCCCATTTCCACTTGAATCTACATACCCATAGGAATATATGTCTCTCCACCTCCATTGTCCTTCATACTCCGAAAAGAACGAGTAATCAGGTACACCACTGACCTCGTCTCTATCTCCAACCTCAATATAATCTGAATATACTCTTAACTTTACTGAGTGATGTGGACTATATGTGTATCCATCAGGTAAATTAACCGTACCTGAAGTTGTATACACTGAGGGGTTAAATGAGTATTTATGTGAAATTGGGGATGTAACCGTTTCCTTTTGTTCGAATTCATTCCACTCGCATACATCACCCTTAAGTGTGGTACCAATAGGTAAATCTTTATTATAATAAAATCTAATATTTAAACCATTATCCCCTGGTTTATCATAAAAATCAACATTAATATTATCTTTATTATTAACGTTTAATTTCGACCACCAATTATCTATTGTGGTTTTTAAGAAATTAAAACTCCACCCAATTTCTAATCCTTTAGTGGGTGTGGTAGGTGGTGGACTATTAAAGTAACCCATATACCCTTTATTAATAATTGTCACAAATAATTCGGTTAATGGTCTACCAAGATTATCCAAAAGAGATATTGTGTCAATATCTTTATCAAATGAAAAACCAATTCCGTCTCGACCATCTTTAGTAGATATTCTACCCACTTGGTTAGGTGTTAAGGCTGAGTATTCTAATTTTTTTCTGATAGGGAAGTTACTTCTTTCAAAACCTAACCTATGTAAATCAGTATTAGATACATCAGTCAATGTTTTATGTTTTCTCACATAATACTTAGACATAGTTTCTCCTGAATTTTTAGGGTTTATAACCCTTTTTAAGTTACCCATCGCACCATTACTAATTGTTGCGCCAGTAAACCCATAGTTATAAACATTAACTATCTTATCTTCATTTCCAAATGATTGGTCACCTAAACTATAAACCTCGAAAACATTTTTACCATTTACAGGGGTTTGTAAATATATAGAATCACCTTCATTTATATTATGTTTATAACCACAGTAAAAACTAATCATATTTTTACCATTCACGACTCGATTTTTAATTGAATACGGTATACCATCCGAGACCTGAAATGAAAGACTACTCCCGCTATCCTCATTAGTATATGTCATTGTCTGACCAGAATCATTACTATATGGGTAAGTTATGTACGTTGACCAATTATATGTAGAGGCACTTTTACTACGATAAATTATATGATTCGGTATACCTGTTGTACGAAAAAAATTAAATTCATCATAGGGTGGGTATCCTGTCCATATGGCGTTTGGTATAGAACCCCCTGAATTAATGAGTACTTGTGTTGGATTAAGTAAATATAACTCATTCTCAAATGGAGCATAATTACTACATCTACCCGAAACAGTATTGTCAAACAAGTTAACTATTTTTCCGGCAATTCTAAATTTAGTTGAGATTTGTCGTTCGTGGTCAAACCTTTCTTCTAAATTTAATAGTACTGTTCGGTCCCCTTCAATAATACTTTTCTTACTGTTTTCTATAGGTATCTGTATAGATAGGTCAGTATCAGGTGCCCCAGCATAACGGTCGGAACCCCTAACAATTCTAATATCTTGATTATTTTTTTGATTACCCATTTAAATCAGCATTAAATATAAATTTAGTTATGAATCTATTCATCGCACTTTTACCCCTTTTCAATCCAAAATAGTTTTGGAACGGAGAACCGACTCGAAAACCCTGTCCGGTAGCGTCATTTGGTGCGTTTATATTAGTATAAACGTTTATAGGTCTATTAAATATATATCCTGTACCTAACCCCGCAGAAGGTTTAGGGTACTCATTAGCCCCATCAAATGTCTCGTCCTGATAAGGTCCTGATTGAGCTACATTAGTTTTCCACGTATTCTCTTCACCCCCCCATAATTTATTATTATCGTATTTCCAAGTATAAAATGGTACTACTTGCGTTCCAGGATAATTAAATTGGTTTACTAATAGAGGGTTTTCTGAAAATGTAAGTTGGCCAGGACCTAGTATTCTTCTATCCGCAACTGTACTACCAATAGTGTTATAGGTACTTTTAGTACTACCCGTAAACCACACACCCATAATACCCTCAGCCACCGAAACTTCATCCTCATAGTTACCTGATAAATAAGGTAGTACTCCAAACTCAGTATTAATAGAAATCATTTGAGCGTAGTCTCCGTCAACTCTTGAATCAAAAAATCTTTGTATTAAATTATTTCCGTTATCTCTAGAAAATAATTTTTGTATCGAAGAGTCTCCCGAAGCTAAAATATTATTTAAGAAAGATGAGCTAATTAATCGTGAGATAATAAATAAATTTAATAATCCTGATATGTCTTGATATGATGAACTTTCAACCTCATCAATAATATATCCTTGAAATTCTGGAGTTAATAAAATTTCTTTTAGAAAGTCAGTTTTAGGTCCCAAATCCATTATTGTTGTTGGTTGCCAAATATTACCCTCGTTTCCCCCTATAGAATTAAGTGCCCCGTCACATTGGGTTTGGGGTTTAAAATTTCCATTATAGTAAGGTGCCGACCTATAGAAGAATGAGTTACTATCAGTATTAAAATATATTGGACCACAGTTTACTCTATTAGCAAAGAATAGTCCCCCTGAACCTGATTGAGGGTCACCACAATACTTATAACGTTTTACCTCATTATCACTATTATAAAAAGTCTTTTTTTGAAATGATGGCATGTATAAGGTACCATTAATCCAGTTATTTTGAAACATATGTCCAATAACTCCTCTACACGCTCCAAACATGAATCTAAACCTCGTTCTCCATTCAAAGAAAAATTTAAAATCTTTTGGTATACTAACGATAAGTGGGTTATCTACAAATACGTAACATCCTCCTTGAGTTCTATCATCTAAATCACATGGGTCATCTATTGCGAAAGTATCCCCGTCCCCTGTATAACATTCTAAAACTTTTAACCCTTCACATGTGAAGCTTTCTAAAATCCCATTAGCCATGAAATTAGAGTCGGGGTCGTCATCAAAGTCACCCATATTTCCAGACGAATCTGTACTACCCACGGAACTATTAGGTGGTACTGTGGTGCTCTGACCATTGTCAGAAATGGTCCAATACGTAAATGATTCATTTAAATGTAAAGGAAAATCTTGGTATGGTGCGAAAGTTCCGCCTACGTCTCTCACTGAGGAAGTAGGTAATCTATCTGACCTAAAAACTAATTTATCCGAGTTACTTATAGTTATTTTAGGAGCGATTGAATTCCAAACCCAATATGACGGAGAAATAGTCAATCCTTTATGAGATGGGTTATTGAAGTTTAAATTTGAATTAGGTTGTATATTAGTCCATTGATACGACGCACCGTCAATACGTCCCTGACCATTAGTTCCTACACTAGTACTTATTGACATTATGTCATTTAATGAAGAACCCGCAATTGCATTACTGAGAGTATTAACAGTTTTCCCATCAGTACTACCATTATTATTAATGTATGTTGAAGAACCCCATTGTACACCTAATGACGAATAGTAAGCAAGGGCGGTAGTTGTAAAGGAACTAAATGCACTTGTAGTAGGTGTAAATAAATAAGACCCATGAAATAAGTCATCGTCATTATTATTAGTAACGTCCGCGAATTGTGGCGTAGCGTTTATATTATTTAAAACCGGATAATGGGGTTTAGGTGTAAAAATATCCGAAGTCCCTGTTGTTTTTTGTATTGGAATATTTGGGTAATATTCACCTGTAAAAACATAATTAGGGTCATTCCCATAACTAGTCTCACCAAATATTTTTGAGACATCATAACTTAATGTTTGTCTCGGAGAATAAGGGTCCACTCCCCTTGCAATGAAATAAACTTTTAAGTTGTCTGAGTCGTCAAAATAATCTAAAGCCAATTTACTGGTTACTACATCAACAGCACCCAACTGAAACCCAGTACAAAAATATTCAGTATGTTTATCTACAAAATAATTCCATAGTATGGATTTATCTTGATAATTCGCGGTAGTGCCAGAAAAGTAAGTTCTAATTTCAGATATACTCATACTACCGATTACTTGATAGTACTCAATACCTGATTTAAAAGTATATGAGGCTCCGGATACCGGAGAATATAAATCTAATAGTGAAGTTACTTCAGTTCCATCTGGTTTAATATATGTACAAGGTCGTTGAACATAATTGGTGAGGTTACTAACCATAGTACCTGTAATGGATTGTGACCCATATTGATTAATAGTTAATCCAGTATTATTTACGTTAAGGTCAGGAACTAGTTCACCATCCACAAATGTTAATAACTGACCATTGTCCATATCAACATTACCATCCATAACAGTTATAAGTGGCATATCTTCATATCGATTAAATCCATTGGATGGTACAGTTTGAGGTGTACCATTTGTTGAAAATTGGTTATTTAACACATCAACTCTCATACGGTTAGGTAAGTCGTTTGCAGAACCTGAACTTAAAGTATTAAAATACCTTTCCCTTTGACTCATTAAGTTTAATGATTGAGGTACTGAGGTATTAAATACGGTATGTTGCTGACTGGCCTCTTCTAAACTATACGGAGTTTTATACCAACTATTAGGTGGTGTGATATATGGTGAAGTCGGAGGTACTTCAGGGTCGTAACCTGAAAACATAACCCCGTTGTATTGTGTAGCTAATGAAGTATTATCATTACCGTTATAACACGCAAAACATTCATCATCCAGATTATTACCATAACAGGTAATATCATTATACGCACCAATACTTACGAAATCGGCTAAATTACTTTCGTTATTATTCGCCAATAAAATATCCATATCATCAATAGTTTCACTTTCAGCTGGAGCCATTTGAGTATCTTGACAAGAACAAGCCTCACAATCGGGGTAAGTAATCATAGGAAGAGTTAACCTTTTAAATGGGTTATCCTTCGATAGTGGTTTTATAGTTTCTTTTTTACAATCACTCTTTTTTAACTTACGACTTAAGAAAGCAACAACCTTACAAATCGCATAAACTAACTTATTGACAATCCAAAGAATTATATTAATAATAATTCTAAATATCGGGTATAATAATGCTAAAACATGCATTATCGGTATAATAACAAAAATAGTAGGAGTAATAACACCAATTAATATATTAAATAAGAAAAATAGAAAATCAAAATTTCTTTGACCGTCATTCATAGGAAAACGATTGTTTTCACTCATACAGGACTTATCAAGTATTTCTTTTATACCATAATGGGATGCCCGGCTGAGACCATATTTCCAACGGTCTATATGTGCCCCTGTTGTATAAACTTTATTATAACCAAATAAATAAAACGTATCCTCACATTTTATTGCGGCATCTTTATCGTAATAATCATTCCAATCCAGTGAAAAAGAATAAGATTTATTTAAGTCTACTCCACCTGAATTACCTATAGATGCGGGGTTTTGTCCTGACTCAGGAGTTTGTGACCAATGTTCTTTAATGTTAGGTATAAGATAATTGGCTCTCATAATTTGAGTTTGTAGTCCCGCCTCATTTTGCCATTTAATTTTAAACCTATATTTTGATTTAGTTGCGACACCAATAGTGGGGTCGATAGATATCACTCTCTCACCAAATTCGTTGGTGGTCATATATTCCAGGTTCATTGGTATGTCAATTAACCAAGTACCATTATCATCTATGACATTACCACCATCTTCTAATTGGTATTGTTCAAGTACTGGGTCTCCATTTTCATCTTCTTGAATTGTGTGTCTTATCGCTAAAATTTCACCAGGACCCGCAACTGTGTCACATAAATTACCGGTATCTTTTTTAGGTTTACATGTTGCCTTAATATAGTCACCATCATTTGAAGAAAATACTGAACCCATGAATGTTGAATGTGGTGTTATTTCAACTCCTTGGTCACTTAAATCAAAATCAACTCTTGTAATACCAACATCACACATATCGTCTTGACCCCAAAACGACCCAACATCAATGTCTTTTATCTCAGTCATTATTTGAGGTAATGAAGAAATATCTTCTGAATCTTTAAATAATTGACCGTTAAATTGTGATGGTACCCCTCGACCCATTCTTATTAGGTCAGAAGGTCGAAGTGAAAATTCACCCATATTAGATAAATCTAAATCCATAACAATTTTTTGACTACCTAATGGTACACCAACAATCATAAAGTCACCAGACTCATTAGTTCTTACTGAGTACTTATAATATTTTTCATATACTTGTAATACTTCTTTACGTGTTAAAATATCATCAACAGTAGGAAAAGTACCTGTGGCGTTATGTCCGTAATATTCATCCTCATATGGTAATAAATTATATCTATAACCATCTTCATTTTTAGTTGTAGGTGATTTATAAGGATATAAGGTCGATATAATTGGGTCAACCTCATCGACAGCGTCTAACGGTATAAAAATTGAGATGTGGGCGTTAGGTATACCTAAACCATTATTAGCTATCACACGACCAACTACCACACCATAGTCAGCGCAGAACTGTGTGTAGAGGTCTTCTTGTCTTAATTTTAAAGACAAAATTTCTAAAGAATCAAAATCTTGGTCGATTTTAACATTAATGTTTCTATCGACGCCAGGTTGTGTTCTTAATCTAATTGATTTCGGCATAATTAGTTTTTAAGATAAATAGTTATTCATCCTAATTTTAATTTGATTTTGTCAAAAGTATATGGATAGATTTAAGAGAAGTCGACATTTTTAAGTGACTTAGCTCTCACTTTAATATCCGTATTAGGAAATCTTATTTGATAAACCTGATTTGGTTGAGCGAATATCGTATCATCAATTAACTTTATCTGTTTGGTTTGACTGTCCGAATATTTTTGAGATGTTTGAGAGTTAGAGTATCTACCACCTACTTTATTAAAAACTTTTAAATCTGAAAGAGATATGACACCAGGTATATCTTGCACAATTCGTCTAACATCAGAAACATTTACATTAAACCCTAATTGTTGTTTTTGTGGTGAGAAATAACTATCTACCGAATTAATAATACTTGTAATAATTTGCCCCTGGTTTTGTGTTGAATCCATAACTACTGAAAGTTCAAATTCTAAATCAACCACATTAGCGCTAGATATAGATATGTAATCATTTATCATTCTATAATGCGATAAGTAGTTTGCTATATTTTGTTTTAATGTATTAGAGATTGACTCCGTTAGTTTTCCTTGAGTGTCATAGGATAATATCTCAATCTTAATTTTATTATCTTCTTCGGTAATTGCCGCCTTAGCTGGCGCCCCATACCTACTTGGCATTGTTCTAACTAATGAGTTATAATCATTAACGGTAACTGCTCTTTTTTGTGCTCCAAAATTAAACGAAACCATATTTCTTACTTCCTCAGTAGTTGGTAAGTCTCCACCTCCGATAGCCGCGGTTACATTGGTTACCCTTAAACTTTCACTAACATTCTGACTAATTGGACTAGATGGTCCATTTACATCAAAATATGTTGTCCCAAATTGAGTTATTACGTTAACACCAACATTAGACGATTTACCTCCACCAATTCGATACTGAACAAATAAAGTAGTGTTAGCCCTTACCGTAACTCCTAATCCAATATTATTTTGATAATCCTGTATTCTTAATGGTATCCCCGTTCTAGTAAACTCTTGTAATTGTTCTTCAGGTGTTGTTGTACCTCCACCAAAATTTATCTTACAATACCCTTCAGGTGTGTACTCAGAAACAAATCGTGTTTCAGTCTCAATGTATTTACCAACTTTAATCCCTGGTTGGTCAGCGGGTTTTGTTGGGTCTTCAATGAAAATTTTAGACTCGGCAAGTGCATCAACTTCATACCACCTATTAGGGGCATTAATAAACTCATCATATGTTGGTGGTGATTGATAATTTGTACCATCCTTTTGTATTATGGATGTTATACTAATAACATTTTTTTCTGGTAAGAAAAATTCATAGAATGGTCTAACATCATTATTATTGATAATTTTTTTAAACGTCTTAGTTAACCCATTAACCACAACCTCTCGTTTAGTCATAGTATAATTAATTAATCGGTTATTTGCATCAAAATTTGGTATTTTAGTACGATTAGGGTACCCTTCACTATTATATTGTGAACTAAAATCAATATCATTAGGGTTCTCAAAAACTTGACCTCCACCCACAAATTGTGACCCCGCTCTCATATTACCTAGATATCTTTCATCTTCTTGGTCACCTAAAGCCGGTACGGTAATGGAAACATCAATTAAAGCTATTGACGGTCTATTACCCGGTATTTTTAATCCATAGGTTCTAGCTATATTATATATCGATGATTTTTGTTGCGCGTATTGTAAAACCGTCTCCTGAATACTACGGTCCATGTGGTAATGTAGATTATCTCCGATAGCGGCATTTAAATCCATAAACACCGAATAAATGGATGCATCATTAAAATTACCAATTAATTCGGGGTAATACTGTTGTGTGTAATTAATCAATTCCTGTCTTAAGGATTGAAAATCTCTGTCTGTGTACGATATCTTACGGTTAGCCATATACTATTAAATATTAATGATAACAAAATCTTTAGATGAAAACGTACCATTAACGATAGTATAGTCAATTCTTAGCTTTGCAGTGTACTCCTCAGTACCTTGTCCTGCTATCCTATAGATTTGACCTCCTAGTTCATCATAATTTATTTCACCCGCTAAAGGTTCGGCATCGAGATATGGTTCTATCGATATTTCATTTATTTGTAAGTTAGGAATATATTTATCGACCGCTTCTCTAACATCCGCTTTGATAGCATCAAATGTTGGACCATCCATTGGTTCAAAAATAAATTCATAAATACGGGTACCAAAATCAGGTAAGTAATATCTACTACCTCTTCTAGTTAATATCAGATGTAGTAAGTCTGCCCTAATCTCTTCGTTCGATGTGCGCGTCAATCTAAGGTAGTCCCCTTGTAAACTATCTCTAAATGGGAAAAATACTCCGTATGTTTTACCGTCTGCCATATTTCATAAATATAATCACAGATTATTTTATTTAAATATAAAAGAAAAAAGGTTAGACGAATCTAACCTTTTTTCATAATATACTTGATTTCTACCTCTTACCCCTCACACGCAACACATTGTAAATCATTAAGTTTCAACTTTTTTCTTGCGAATGCCTGTGCAGAATTCATTGAGTGTTGATAATATAGTGTTTTTACCCCTAACTTCCATGAGTCAATAAGTAACTTATTAACGTCTTTAGTTGGCATTTCAGGTGAAATCATTAAATTTAATGATTGTGATTGGTCAATATAGTCTTGTCTAATAGCTGCTTGGTTAATAATTGATGATTGGTTAATTTCTGCAAATGTTCTAAATACGTCTTTTTGATTATCAGTTAAGAAATTTAAATGTTGAACTGAACCATCCGCTTTTTTTATGGTATCCCAAACGTCTTTATTATCTTTACCCATAGTATTTAATAATTCTTTAAGTACTGGGTTTTTAATTGTGATTTTCATCTTAGCAACATCTTTCACATAACAATTTGACCATATAGGTTCAATTGATTGTGAAACTTGACCAAGAATAAACGCCGATGATGTCGTAGGTGCGATAGCATTAAGTGTTACATTTCTTCGACCATAACCTTTCAAATATTCAGGTTCACCAAATATTTTAGCAAGTTCTTCAGATGCTTGATATGATTTATCTTTAATAGTTTTAAACACCTCAACATTTAATTTTGCAGTTTCTTTTGTATCGAACGGTAACCCTTTTGATTGGAGTAGTGAATGCCAACCCAATACACCTAATCCAAGTGCTCTTTGTCTTTTAGCAAAATTATAAGCTTTTTCCATATAGAAAAACGCCATTCGACCTTCCCTTGTTCCATTGTCTCTTAATTCTTCTAACTTATTACAATAGTCCGTAACTACTGAGTCTAAGAAATAGACCATAGTCTCAACCGCATCAGTGTCTTTCCATTCATCATAATGAAGTACATTCATAGAAGATAAAACACAAACAAATGATTCGTCATCTGAATTATGTAATGCTATTTCAGAACAAAGGTTAGAGTTATAAATTTTAGCTCCTTTATCACGATAAACTTCAGGTGCATTATTATTCATTGTGTCATGAAACATAATATATGGATAACCAATCTCACCTCGTCTTTGAATAACTTTAGCCCATATCTTTCTTTTGTCGTCATCACCAGCAATCATTTCTTCCATAAACTTATCAGTCACAGTAACTGCATGTGTTAAATCTTGAATTGATGCCCCTTCAGTACCTATTTCTAAGAACTCCATAATGTCTGGATGTTCAACAGGTAAGTAGGGTGAGAAACGACCCCTACGTGTCGCTCCTTGTGAAATATTATCCACCACACTTTGAAAAAGATTCATGAAGTGAACCGCTCCAGGAGCATGTCCGTTATCTGTTATTTTGGCTCCACGACCACGAAGGTTACCAAAGTAACCTGAAGTTCCACCCCCCATTTTACTCATCTCACCAACTTCGGCTTGTGTGAAAAGAATTGATTCAATGTTATCACTCACATTAGAACCAAAACAACTGACAGGTAATCCTCTTTCTTTACCGAAGTTTGCCCATACTGGTGACGATAATGAATACCACCCTTTACTCATATATTCGTAAAATTTATCAGCAAACCCTTCTTTATCTAAAAGTTTTTCCGCGTGTTTAGCAATTGTTTTTATTCTATCTAAAGGTTCTTCACCCTCACTTAAATAACCTCTACGAAGAAACGTTATTGATTCTTCATTAATCCAATTAAAAGGTTTTCTATTTTTCATATTATTTTTTTATTATTATTTTGTTTTAAAATAAATCGTTAGATGTTATCGATTTTGATTTCTTACTGTAGTTAATACTTCTTTTATTAAAGAAATCAGTATGTTTTGTGGTTAAAATTTCATCGTCAAACCATTCTGTGGTTTCCAATAATGTCTCATTGATATCGAAAATACTATCTATACCAATAGAGTTTAAGGATACATTAAATCTATTCTTAATAAACTCCATGGTTTGATTTTTAGTTAAAAAGTCAAGGTCCCCCTTTTCAAATATCCAATTAACTATATCTACCTCAGCGTCATACGCTTCTCTTGTAGATAATACTAAATCTTCAACTAATTGTGGTGTCCACCAATTTGGGTTTTCTTTCTTAATTAAATTTATTAAATCAAAACCAAACTCAGCATGTATATTCTCTTCTTTAGATGTTGCTTCAACGGCATTACTAATACCTTTTAATTTGTTTTTATGTTTATTAAATGACATAATAACTAAAAATTGTGAAAATAGTGACACATTTTCAACAAACATTGAGAATAATACAATAGATTCAAAATAGTCTTTATTGTCTACAGATTTAGAGTTTGAGAGAGCCTTTTCTAAATATTTAATTCTTCGTCTTACTTGTGGTACCTCTAATAGATTTTCAAATTCATTATTTAACCCTAATAGTTGAATTAAGTGTGAGTAAGCATCCGCATGTCTAACTTCTGACTCCGCAAATGTTGCTCCAACATTACCAATCTCAGGTTTTGGCATTCTTTTATAAATGTCACCCCAAAATGACTTTACCGCAACTTCAATCTGTGAAATAGCTAACATTGCTCTTTCAACTGCAGATTTCTCTTTTTCATTTAAATGTACTTTATAGTCTTGTATATCAGACGTGTAGTTAAACTCCGTATGTACCCAATATGAATGTCTAATTGCGTCAACATACTCATTTAGGTTTGGGTACTCATAAGGTTTAAGATTAATTCTTTTTGAAAAGATATTAGGTTGGTTTTTAGCTCGATAAATAATGTATTCTTTTGCAACATAATTTAATCCATTATCCATTAATTTATTTTCAACCATATCGTGAATTTCATCCACATTAGGTATATTATCTTTATTTCCCCTGAAAAGACTTTTAGTTGTTAGTCTGGCTATTTTTTCCGCCATTTCAGAATCTACCTCCCCAATACTTTTCATTGCGTTTAATATGGCGGTTTCAATCTTTTCAGATTTAAATACTACCTTATCACCACTTCTTTTTATTACATAACGAATGTCTTTATAGACACTATCAATTAGTCTGCTCATATTGTTATTCTTTTTAAAAAAATTTATATTTGACTTTCCCTTTGTTTTCTCTTTTGTAGTAGTTCTTGAATACGTACCTTGTTTTTCTCCTCTTTCTGTTCTTCTATACCTAAAAAGGTAACACTAGTATCTGTATCAATCTCTATCATTTCGTTATCGAATTTGCAATTTTCAAATACAATTCCATCTTTACCAATTCTTGATTTAGTAATTGCAATAGTTGCTAAATTCATTTCTTTCTGTTGTAGGGATTTTGCAATAGAAATAATAACGTGACCTACTTGGGCCTTTTTAATTGAACCCCCCATTTGGTCTGTGGTTACGACTTCAGAAGATATTGACGAACGGTTACCTTGAGTGGCGGTCCATCCCGCAATATCCAATTCATGACACATGGATTCAAATCCTCTCATAACTGAACCTTCACTTTTCCACTCATCCCCTAAATTTTTATCGGGAACGATACAATCAATGTAGTCGACTACAACTAAGTCTAATTTAATTCCCTCAGCAATCATCTTACGCATTTGATTCTTTATCTGATTCATCGTTAATGTATCCGAAGGTAATTTTTTTAAAATAAGTCTATTAGGTGCGTTTTCTTTAATCTGTCTAACTTTTTCCAAAACATCTTCTTTATATACTGACAAATTATCGGGCGATATTTTTGTCCACATAGTGAAGTGTTTTCTTTGTATAATTTTAGGGTTATCCTCAAAAAATATTTGTAAAACATTATAACCTAAGTTAAATGCATTATTTGCAATCTTACTAAGAACTGTGGTTTTACCCACACCTGTCGGAGCTAAAATAACACCAATTTCACCTTTTGCTAACCCACCTTTCAATAGGTTATCTATACCTGTTATTCCGAGAGGAATTGGGTGTCTGAAATCATCATCCAATACCTCATCTAAATTAAAAAAAACATCTGCGGTTCCCGTATCGACTTCTCCCACCTGTAAAGCCTCTCTAACCATTTCTTCTAAATGGTCATAAGATTCAAAATCACCTTTATCGATAATTTTTTGAGCCTTACTCATAACTTTCTGTAACTCTTGTTGTTTACAGAACTTTAAAGCTTTTTCTTGAACATATTGGTACCCATCTTCAGGGGCGTCAACTACCTGAGTTATCATATCTAAGACCATTTTTTGAGCCATAGGCGATGAAACCTCAGATTTAGTTATTTGTTCAAGTGTTGAGAATGAAGGGGCGTGTTCATATTTGTGATAATACTCCTTGGTCATCTGCATGATTAACTTAAAATATTGATTGTCAAAATATTTTGGTTCGAGAACGTCTACAATGGAACTGGCAAAATCTTTATATAGGATAATATTATTAAGTATTTGTAACTGAAAGGTGTTTCCAAGGTACCCGAAATTTTTTTCTTTTGACATATTTTATTGCTTTTTAATCTTCGTTTATAAATTATAAATATGGTTAAACTAGTTGATAATCCATGTAGACATATGTTAAATTCTCACTTGAAAAAGTGTCAGTTAATTCACGAAGTAACTTTTTTAGGTGTGGACGTACATCCACAGTGTATCTTGTCTTAGGTGGGTATAATTTAGCGTCCCATATTCTATGACAAATTGTCTCATCACCAATTTTAATATAAATATTAAAGTACTCGTCACCGTCAGTATTTGACGTATCTAAAAGTTCAGGGTTAACCTCAATAAGACTAGCGTTTTCAGTTAAATAATTAGACGCTTTAGTCTTTAAGTCGTCTTGAATTACTTCTGAAGCGGTTTTCACTACTTCATAAAGCTCAACGCTTCCCCTAGCTTTAGGATTGTACCCTTTAACATTAAAGTACCTCTGTACAACAAAGTTATCGTTTAGAGTCATTAAGAACTCTAATTTGGTTGTTTCTGTTTTTTCTTTCATCTTAAACGTTTTTTAGTTTTAAATCTTCTTTTTTCTTTTCTTGTTAATTTCATAAAAGGGGTTAAAAATTCAACCCACGCATTATCATGTTTTGGTAGATACTTAAAAATTCCATCACTCATCATCATTCTCATTAGATTTTTATATCCTCTACCATCTGGGTCTAAATTTTCTGTATGGTATTGTTTAATAATTACTTTTGAGTCTTCACTTAATAATGGTTGAGACAAATCTACGAGTTTTTTATTGATTATAAAAAACTCTTCACCGTAAATTCCTCTTTTTGTTTTACCAGAGAGTAAATTTTGTAATGCTCGATTGTCTTTATCCGTTTTATGTAGTTCCTCTGCACGTATTATAATATCGTCAATAGTTACTACACTATCAACTATTTTGGGGAATAACTTAACAAATGTTTTTTCACCCATATATTGAATACCGTCAATATTATCAGATTTATCGCCTGATATAATTTTAAAAGTTGCTATGTTCTGATGTGGGATGGAGATATCCTTTAAAGGTACCAAATCTCCGTTTCTAAGGGTTATCTTCTTCATCGGTTGGTACACTTCCACTTTGTCTGATATAAGTTGTGTGAGGTCCTTATCTGAAGAATATATAGTTTTATATTCATTTTCAGATATCTGACAGTAATACGCAATTAAGTCATCGCTCTCAGTATCTTTAACCGATACTTGCCTAATGAACATTTCTTCAAGATATGCTTTAACTTGTTGTACCTGCCATTCAAACGATTCTCTTTTTGCTTCGTTTAATGTCTGTTTACGATTACCCTTATATTCGGGTGAAATAAGTTTTCTTTGGGACGAGTTATTCTCCCCATCCCAAAACACAATCACTTTATCGTGATTGTGTTCATTAAGAAACTTTTTGATTGTATTAACAAAATGGTATAAACCTCCAATATGTTTTCCCTCATGATAGAAATCTCTTACTCCATGAAAACCTATTTTAAATAAATTATTTCCGTCAATTAATAATGTTTTAACCACTTTATTTGTGTTAAATTGTTACTGTTCTTTTTTTTCCTCTTCTAACTTAAAGTCACCTTCAACTCCGATAACTTCTTTCCAATACTCAGATTGTTCACCTTTGTATTTTTCAATTGATTTTTTTTCCTCAGTACTTTCTTTACCCGCCAAGAATCCGTGAGGAGTTACAATTATTTTCCCATCAGCATACCCTAATCCGTTGATATGATTTTTCATTACCGATATTTTTGTTCTGGACGCGAACTTCACTTTTCTTTTGTTCTTAACTGCAGATATAGTGGTAGTACCCGCGTCTTTTTGATTACCAAATAAGAAAACTAAAGAAGAGTTTAACCAAATCGCTTCACCCCCTTTACTCTTTATCTTAGGTTGACCAAATGGATTATCAGGAAGTTGTACCCAAGGTTGATTAACGATTAATAAAGTGTTTTCATACTTAGAATCCGCTCTACGCGAACCCGATATTCTTTGGTTGATACCCATACCTATTTTATCCGCTAACGTGGACGCATTATGCATTTTACCACCTTTACCATCAAAAGTCATTTTGCATGGTACTGAACCTACGGAATCCCATAAGAACAATAAGTCGTAATCTAACTCACCCTTAGACTGAGCATCTAATAACTCATTAATAAAGTCAGTTATTTGTTCTATATAATTAAAATTATTATTAAAAATAAAAAACCCGTCCCAATCTAATTCACCCGTTTCTTCATCAACCACTTCATTACAATCAAAACCCATAAGTTTTGCGTGTTCAAAAGACCATTTTTGTTCCGTAATAATGAATACAGGTAATATACCTTTTTTCTGCGCGTCTACCGCGGCTTTTACTAACGCAGTTGTTTTACCCGTATCTGAATGTCCTAAAAACATATTTAAATGACCTATTGCTGGCCCGGGTAATCCGACAGCATCTAAGAAATCCTCACCCAAATCAAAAAACCTTTGTGGTTTATATTTTGCAGATGTAGAAAATTTCTTTTTTATACTACTAAAATCTTTTTTCTTTATTGTCATATTTTTTTAAGAATAATAATGGTAACGACACGAATGTCGTTACCATCAATTAATTAATTAATTAGTTTTTCTTTAAAACGGTAGATTTGTGTCTACACTTTCACTTGATTGTGGGTCAATGGTTTCTTCAGTCTTAGTCGGCTCATTAGAACCCCCTAATACAACTTCAGACGAATCGTCTCCATAAACGTACTTTTTTAAATCTGTATTCCAAACAGGTGTCTCACCTCTTGCAATAGCCTCTAAGTATTCTACGGGTTTCTGAGCGTACACGTCCTGCCATGTTGACCCATCAGTCATCCATTCTTTCATCTGAGCTTTGTCTTCATGGATTACACACGGGTCGTCATACATAACTGTTTGAACAACTGTGTACTCAATACCTTTAGGTGTTTTCGCCTTTGAAAGTTCGACCATTAGGTCACGACCTTCATCCGCATTTGTAATATCTCCCTTAGCTTTCCATATTGGAATAATCTTATCTAAAATACCTTCTTGTTTGTAGTTATCTTTGAATCTCCAAAATTTAGGTCCGTGGTCTTCGTTTTCTCTATCGATAAGTTTTACAATATAAAATTTACGTGGACGATATTGTCTAGCTAAATCTTTATCTGATTCTTTACCTGTTGAGATTAATTCTTCGTAAACCTCAGTAAGAGGTGAACGTTCTCCGTCATTTTTTCCTGGGTCATATAGTTTTGTCCATTTACCGTCAACCTGTACTTCATGGTACCACACTTCTTTAAAAGGGGATGAACCATCAGGTGTTGGTAAAATACGTACTCTTTTCTGACCTGATTTCGTACCTTTTGGTAGGTAAGTGGTGAAATAACGTTTTAGTCTATCTTCTTGTGAGATAGATTGTTTTCCTGTGTTTGTTTTTGAAGTATTTTGCTCATACTGAGCCAATACTGCGTCTAATGCATTTGCCATAGTTTTTCTGTTTTCTCTGTTTTTAAATTATTATCGTTTACTCAAGTAATAATATAACAAAGAAACTCACTAAGTCAAATAAAAAAAGACCATTAATGAATGGTCTTTTAGTGTTATTTATATTTGTGTTTGGGTTTTAATACTCTTGTTCAAATGGTGTGTCAAATGATTTCCTAACATCACTATCAGTATAACTCTCCACTTCATCGGAAGTTAAAACATATTCATTTTTTCCCGTTTTTTCCATGTCAGGTCCTTTGTCCATAAAAAAGTCAGTTAACTTTTGATTGTAAGGGTAACTATCTAAACTCCTTAACGATAATTTTTCTTCAGGAGACTTTTGACGGTACTTCTCAACTTTATTTTCTAAGTCGTTAATCTTAGTAATTATAGTGTCCATATCAGATAATTTAGAAGTTAAGTCGTTTAACCTATCCATCATACTATCCATGTACTCTTCTTGTTTAGTTGACATATCTTTTTGTGCTGTAACTAAATCGGTAATATCTAATTCCTCAGTACCGCTATCTTCTGAACTTACTGAATCAACTTCAGGTTCACCAACAACTTCAACATCGGGGTCAGACTCGACATCTACCGGTTGTACGTCATCCATTTCAAGTTCATCACTATCTAAACTAATTTCTTCTTCACCACCGTCAATAGGTTCAGGTAAAGGTATTTCTTGTTCCGAAATATACTGGTTAATATTATTATATTTACGTATTTCTTCTAATATTTTTTTATCTACAGACATTTTGTTTTTTTTTTAACCGTTTAAAAGTGTCTTCACCCCTTCAGGTGTTTCAACTCTTAAAGTCCTATTTAATTTTATAGAATTATCAACTCGTTCTATAAGGCCATCTCTCATTCTTACGGTATAACAGTCCCCAGTGTCTAAATCACAAACTTCTTTGTAACCGTTACCTGTATTTTTTTCAGTAATTCTAGTGTCTTTTGACAAATACTGGTCTAATAATGTTTTAGTATCCATAATCTTTTATTTATAAATATAAGCAAATTACTCTTTTTCTTAAATTAACTGTTATCCCACACAATTATTTTACTTTTAAATTTCGCTTCAGCATTATCAAAAAGTTGTTTCGACTGAGAATTAGTGGTTAAATCATGGTTTACTGATGCAATAATAGAATCATCAATATTACTACCAGCACTTAATTCTTTATCAAAAGTTGTAAATCTAAAAGTGTAATACCATAAATAGGCATAAGTTTTAGAGATATTACCATTAATAGTTGAATTAACTAAGAATGCATCAATTATTTGGCTATATTGTGAACATACTTTTTCCATAAATCTTACAGATTCATCTACGGTTTTAAATGAAAGATAAGGTATTGCGTTGTTATTATCATCAACACAAGTTTGTTCCTCAAAATTAATGGTCCACGCCGCATTTTCCTTCATATTTTTTAGATTGAAGAGGTTATTGTTAACACTTCTAACCTCAGTATTAAACCCATTCTCAACATACCCAATACCAAAAATAAATTTCTTTACACTATCATCGAGGGTACCACTATTAATTATGGTTTTAAAATTAGATTGATTCAATTGGGTTTTTTCTAATTTAACGTATGGTTTACTTATTTTTTGACATGCAACACATTTTTGGACATCACTTATTTCGGTCTTACTACCACTTTTAGTTGTACTATTTTTAATCGAGTTAGCTCTATTAACCGTATCCCCTGTTGAACCAGCCAATGTTGGTATTCTCCTAACTTGAGAAAGATAGTTTTGTACAATTTCTCTATTTACGCTAGCAATTAACCCGTCAGGCATTTTTAACGAATATTTTGATATACGTACACCCTCAAAGCTAGTCACAAAATCTCTAGTTGTAATATCATGAGTTACACTAGTTATTAAATAAGGACCATAAAACATTGGTACATATCTTAAATTAAAATACATTGTGGGTTGAATCATCACATTACCCATTGATGTAACATTACAATTATAACTGGCACTTTTATAAAAATTATATAAACTGACCGATTGTTGAGCCACTTTTTGACCGTCAGCCTGTGAACCCATGTTTGCCAATATTTGGAATGTTGGAGCAATATTTTTTCTTTGAGCCATATCAATTGAAATAGACTTAAATATACTTTGATTTTGTATACCAAAATCTACATTAAACGCAACTACTTTGTTTCTATTTGAAAAATTTGTTACACCATCTTCCGATGCTCGAACGGGTGATTGTGAAGGTTTAGTTATATCAAACGAATCATCACCATATAAGTAATTCTGATTCTCAGGTGAAGTATTTATAGTCTCAGAAACTTTACCAACATAAATTGCTAGTAATTTAGGTTCAGAAGTGTGAGTATCCACCTCTAAAAATGTTCCAAAGGTATTATTAGCAATATCACTAAAAGATGGGTCAGGCATACCTTCTTTAACTCTTTCATTCCTACCATAGAAATTTGAATATGACGGTGTCGGCATAAAAATGAAGTTATTTTTTTCTAAAATATGACCTATAAGAGATAAAACACTCGCACTACCATTAGAATTTTTTAAGAAATACCTTAACTCTTCAATATTAATAACTACATCATCACCTATAGGTCTATTAGCTTTATCTAGAAATAAAAATTGTTCGAATAATGTTTTATTTTTAACATCTTGACCCGATATCCACCTATCATTAAAGTTTTTAAATGTTGACCATAATTCAGTCTTTAGTAGTCCGTCCTTATCGTCTAATTTAGATATTCTAACCTGAGTATTATTTACCTTTACCGAGGGTAAAGTTTTATTTAAAGTAGTAAAAATCTGATTTAACATATTATTTTGATATGTAACCTGTTCAGACATAAACGAATCAAAGGTTTGTTGAAAATCACTTTTAGTTAGGTTGTTGTTATCAAATTTTTCTGTCACAAATACTTTAATAATTTGTGACAAATCTCTTACATTTTCTTTAGTAAACTTAATATCCATCGTTGGAAAGAAGTCCGTAATGTATGACCCATTATCTGAATACTTAATATTGTTTTCAGAGTAGTCACCCACCCTTAGATATAACTCACTCCATACATCAGGAAAATTACCCTGACTACCTAACAACGTAGTCGCATTTGATGACGTAGGTACCGTACCTTCTACATAATAACTAAAATCTATGGGGTCAATAGGTACTATTTTTTCATTCGTTGAGAATGAGTCAAAAACTCTTCTATTAAACCTACCTGGGTTACCAATCTTTAAAACGACATCTCTTTCAGTAATTTGTGTTTTATTTAAGTTAACAAAGTTTTCCATTTGTTTTTCCGAAATACTCTTTGCATCGTCTTCTGAATCAGTACCTAAGTTAGGTTTATCAATAATCAATAGACTTTTCATCACCCTTTCGATGTTATTATCATATTCAATATTAAATGACCCTAAATACTCGTCATCATTTTTAGCGGATGGATTAAAAACTATCTGATTGTAATCTTTTTCTTTTTTACAGAAGTTTAAGAAATGTCTTTCAAACTCATCTAACATTTCTTTAGAAAATATTGCAAAGATTTCTTCTATAGATTTATAGTCATCATCACTACTTGTATTAATTAAATTAAACGCATTTTGTTGATTTTTATCGTTATCAATAAGTTTGATATACTCTGTAGTCTTTGGCTTTTTAACCCATTGGTTATTAAAGTAACCGTTATTTGAGGCCGACCATAATGACCTAACATTCCCATTCTGAATAGACTTGTTATTAATATCAATATTTTGAGTTAATTTACCTTGTGCATTTAAACATTCTCTTTGTGCTTGTGTAAATTTTAAATACCCTGACGATGGTATTATTAACATCTTACTACTATTGGTTGCCGTGTTCCCAGTCATTAAATCTAATGGTCCGCCCATATCAAAATCAAAACTTGTATTACCTTCAATATCAAAGTATTGGAAGTAACTACTATATTGCATGGTCTTACCTGTATTACTTGGGTCATACCCCGCAGATAAAATATTACTTTGTGATTTACCTAATTTAAAATTACCGTTATTAAAAAGGTCATTCATTTCACTATTACTATAATTGATTAGGGGTGATTTACCAGTAAAAAATTTATAAGTATCGTTAACCACTTTAGGGTAAAAACCATTATTAGTGAATTGAAAATCTGTTGTAACACCACTAACAGTTGTAGTTAAAGTTGTTTGAGGTACGTATGTCGTTGAACCACCAGTATAGTTTTGAATGTCATATACTTTATTTATATTATTGGTAATCGGGTCATACGCGTTAACATAATTAAAATCCCCCCATATATCATTTAATATATCACCATTACCATTTTTATCCTCTTTATATCTATGCCATATTGAACCGTATTTTAATAACCAAAGATAGGGTATCTTATGTATTGCCGCAAATTTACTTAGTCCCGCATATATGTTATCCCCCCATTTAGTTGTTGTAACACCCGCCTCACTTTCATTTCGACTTAAATATTTTTCGCTTAGTGTTGGTAATGGAAGTGAGTTTAAATAAAGGTAACCTAAACCAACATATGGATTAACATTACCATTAGTTTCACCCGACACACCTTTTAATAATGCGTTAGTAAAATAAGGGGTATTTAAAAGTGATGTTGTCTGTGTTGATGTTAGGTTATTAGTCGCTCCATTATAGTCCGTACCATAATTTAAACTTCCCTCAGTTAAATAAAAATCTTTATTTTCTCGATTATTGTAGTAAACAATCGACTGAGCATTTGTTTCATACTGAGTACTATCACTATTATTTGACGTGTTTTGGTTGGGGTTTGATGGGTAATTTTTTTCATACTGAAAATAAGTCATATAACTATTATTATACCTCTCATCGGTATCAGATTGGTCATCAAATGTCGCGATAGTTTTTTTAAGTATATTAAAATTCATAACACTTTCAGTACCATTTGCCTTTTCAATACTACCCACCGAAGTACCTTTTGAGGTATTTTTTTGTAACCAAATTAAGTTATTAAATGGGTACACATCCATTAGTGTTGTTGCGTTTGATGATGAACTTGTAATATATTGTTCTAAATCTTTTACTGAATCCACTGAAGACACAATTTCCATTGAATTTGAATTCATACTTTCGATACTATAAATGCCGAAATCAACATCCATATAACCTTTGATATAGTCCTGAGTAAAAATATCTCTTGATTTTCTCGCGTAATAACTACCTTCCCCGTTATTTGAAATAGATAGTAGGTATTGATTAAATGTGGACGCGTTAAATTTAAACTCCTTTAATATTTTCATTAATTCAGGAATATTATCTAAACCATCCTTAATGTTGACAGATTCAAAATCAGCTAATACATTATATAATGTTTTTCTAAAATTATTATTTCTTATAACCTTAGTATAGTTAGCCCCTAAATAAGTTCTTTCATATATTTCGTAAAAAAATGAAACAAACTCTTCATTACTATATGGGGTATGTTCAAATGGAAACTCCACAGAATTTATACCAATATATTTAGAAACTTGAGTTTCGTTACCATAATTAATATTAATTTTAGGTTTATCTCGTTCTAATGACGCGGTAAGGTATTCCTCAACAAATTGTATCTCTGGCCATATACTATAATCGTATCCTTGGATTGTGTTTATGACATCTTCTTGCCCGGGATACTTTAAAACATATTTAGAGTCTCCTTCTTTGGTTACTTCCTCTTCAAAATATTGAGGCCAAGGGTAAACGATTTGAGGATTTTCTAATGTATCACCTAATCCACCTACAGTAACTGTTTTTAATGAATTTTTACCCTCAACACCAAAAGATTTCTCAGGAGGTATGATAGCACTTAACCTTACAGGGTCAGTTCTAACCTCCCAAGCGTCGGTATGGGTATTATCCATTAACCTATAGAACGCCTCTGCATTTGCACATATAACGGCCAAAACATTGTTCATGGTAGGATTAAATCCTAAACCTACATCAGATGATATTATTTTTTTCGCTAAGGCTTCTGATAATTGTTTTTCAATAGTTTCTCTTTTCTCCTTGAATGTACTCTCAATTTTGGCTAATTTAGCTAAGAAACTTCCATTCATGTAGTTTTTATCTTTAATTACATTACCAAATGAAATTAAGACTGATGGGTTTTCCGTTTCTTGTAATTCTCCGTCAGGACCTACTTTATAGCTTTTTGACGCAACCGCAAATTCCGCTTTAAGTTTTAACTCAAAATCCGCTAATTGGGTTTCAGTTGGGACATTACCGTTTCGTCCAATATACGTATCTTTATAATTAATAACGCTTGGGTCCGTGATATTAGTTATAAAATCACTAGCTTTAATATTAACTGATATCTTCGATGGATTATCTTTACCTTCAATCACATATTTACCCGGACTGTAAAAGGTGGGATTATCTTTTAATGTTTTATTACCCTCATCAACGATTATCTTTAATTTAGAAATTGCGGTTCTTCGTCCTTGAGCATCAAGTTCTTTTTTTAAACCATATAACTTAGAGGCTTTGGTATCATTTAAAATATATAATGATGTCGAATCCACATACTGATTAAACCAATTCTCACCAATATCAGGATATACCTTAGTTCGGTATGTTCTGATACCTTGTTCATAACTAACAACGTCATTTAATACTGACATATCTTCTTTAGAGTATGCTTCCATGACATACCTATTGAAGTACTCTAACCTCATCCTCATTTGATTCAGGGTTATTTCAGGAAAATCTTCATCAATTAATCCTTTAGATTTATATAAAGAATAGACTTCTTTTATTTTCTCCATTCCTTTAGTCGTATCTATCTTATCCATCGCCACTGTTCCTCCGGCGGGAATACCTTTAACATTTTCTAATTCGTAACTCTTAGGATACATATGTGGTGTAGTATAAAGATAGTCTAATAACGTATCTTGTAAAAAAGCGTGTGACCTAGCAACATATGATGTGGTAATTTTATAACTACCATCAGATGGGTCAAATCTGGCGTTAAAATCTTTTAACATTAACTCTAACTTAATAGCTTTACCATAGTGTCCTTTAACTGTTAATATAAAAATTGGGTAAGGTAAGTTCATGAATAATGAATAAGGTGACTTATCTCCTTTTTCAAACAGTACTCTACCCTGTACATCAGTCATTTCAATAGTTACTGTAGGTACAAAGGCGGGGTTCATTTTAATATTAATTTTCGTAATACCTAGTAGTTGCGCATCAACATTGTTAGTGTCGCTAAAAATATCGGTTGAACCATTGCTGTCTTGCCCAAAAAATTGGTCCGTCCAAGAGGTGTCAAAGTACTTTGGGTCATCATTCATTGAACCCCCTAAATTAACATTAGGTTCTTTTTGGTTCTGAGCATTACCCTCTAAAAAATTAACTTTTAATTGGGCTACCCCAACATTTTTTACACTATCCCCATAATTTGAGCCGGCAGCTAGTTTAGTTCTTGGAATAACTCTAGCCTCTAAGTTAGCGTATGTCATTAAGTTCTCTGCCTTAACGTTACGTTCTTGAACTGTACCGTCAGAATTTACAACTTTATTTGGGTCAACCACAACAACATTGTCATAATCAGTCTCCACATAAACTTTATCGTTACCAAAGAATTTATTATCTGCCATAATAGAAGAAGTGATTTTCAACAGCCGCTTTATAATCCTGTAACGAGTTTGTTAACGGAAAAGGTATGAATAAAAGTGCGTTATCAGGAATATTAGACTCTAAACCACCGTATTGTGGATTCGCAGCTAAAATTAACCACCCAAAATATGGTGACTCATAAAACTCATAACTTAATTTATCTAACCTACTACGTCCTGTCCTAAAGATGTACCGTTTATCTGAAGGTTTTGACGGTATTCTTACGAAAGGTACGATGGTCTGTTGTCCATTAACCAAAAAGTCAGTATATCTATTCCAATATCTCATAATTAATTAAACGTATTTTTTCCATTAAACGAGTTCTTACCACCCTGATTTAGTCCTGAGTATAAATTATTGAAGTATCCGTCTTTAACTGTATTGATATTCGCTAGAGGAACGTCTATATAGTAAAATATTCTTTCTTTTTCTTTAGTAAATGGCGAATAGTCGTTAAACTTTCTAACTGAACTACGTTTACTAAATCTATCTAATTCTCTTTCAGTCTTATTCTGAACTTTTTCGTAGTCTTTATTTAAGTCATCAACAATATTATTTACATACCTTACCCATTTATTAATACCGTTTAACCTATCATTCAATAATTTTTCAATAATAATTTCTTTAGTATTTAATATTTTTTGGTACATCGCGTTCATAAACCTGGCATAATACATTCCTTCACTTTGGTATTCAACCGAAAAAGAATAATCAGACGTAAATGGTTTTTCAACAAGCTTATTATTATCTGTGAATATTTGGTTGTAGTAGTTCTGTAAATCGGTACCTAACGTTATCATATCGTCCTGCATCTCTTCATATGTATTATTAACATTTTTAGAGGTCTTATCTACCTTATCTGTGGCATTTAAAGATTGTTGTACATTTCTCGCCTTTGAAGCGTAACCATCGGTATTAGTCATAACAAAATTAATTCTATCAATTGTCTGAACTAAACTTAATTGATTATTAACAACTTTTGACATAACACTCATATAGTCAGAGATATAGTTAGTTTTAGTTTCATTTATTAAGTTCATAATATTAAACTTATAAAGGTCTATATCCGCATTACTGAAATTTTTATTCTGTATGTTTTTCAATAATGGTGAATTTCCATTACTAACATCAATAATTATTTCATCAAATAAATTATTTATTTTAGTTTGTAACTCATCTTCTTTTGGTTTACCAAATAAATTAGTTGTAGTACTTGTTCCTGTGAACCCGTCAGTAAAATATCCTAAAACATTACCATCGACATAATCTCTTTCATCTGTAAAATAAGCTAAACCATCGATAGAGTACTTATTCGCAACTTCATTAAGTGAATCAGTTATTGAGCTTGTATATCCCTGAACATCCTCGATTGCTGTTGCCATTATAGTTTTAAATGATGTCTGACCACTAAGGGTAGAAATATCAGTTGTCGGATAGGTTGTGATAACATCTGTTTTAATTGTACCAATAGTAACACCTTTAGTCGGTATATCTGTAGTGGTCGGTCGGTTATCGGAACCAAATGGTACTGTCGACTCAATTGCTTCCCATATTTCTTGATTTAACTCGGTTCTATCTTCAGTAACCACCGCCCTATCATCATAAATTTCAGTATTTGCGAAGTAATTAAATGAAAGTGCGTTTTGTAACCTATTAACGGGTTCCTTTAATCCTTGTCCCCCAATAAAATAAAAGGATAGATTAACATCTGCTATCATCGGTTGCACACCAATACCTTCAGGATTTAAATCAAATACTAATGGTTCATAAGTAATCGATAATTGATTAATTGCTATTTTAGTATGATAAAAATCACCAATTCTAAGTATACAAATTGGTGGTGCACCAAACGAGGTGTTCTTAGCGTTAAATTCTGTTGGTCTACCATCGTCCCCAATCACAGGTATAGTGTCACCAGGTCTGATACATTGGTGTAAGAACGTGAGTCTAGAGTTTAAACCTTCTGGGGTTGTTGAGTGGAATGCTGGTTGGAAGTATTTTATTTTCTCCTTAATACCATTATATACCATAGGGGAACTTTCCTTTACTAAGTCGAAGTAATCACACTCAGTTAATAGTTTTCTAACAATTATTTTTGCTACTTCTTGTCTTTGTTTTTCAGTCCTTTCAGGCTGTTTTATTGCCGGCACTTCTTGAGTGCTTTGGTCGACATCATTAGATACCGTAGGTGGTACAATTACTTCATCAGTCACAGGAACCTCTTGAATCGGTTCAGGTGTTTCAACAACACTATGGAATAGAACTCTTCTGCAGGCCATGGCTTGTGGTGAATATGTTCTATCGGCTTCAGATAAATCGGCGGTACAATTAACTCCACCTATAGTAATTTCCTCTCCAGACTTAACCGATTCTATTATAAACTTACCATCGTCTTTCCATTGCTGTAAGGTTTTAGTGGTGCCGCCTGGAGTTAGTGGTAACATATATTTTGTTACACTATCGATTCTCCTACTCGATAATGATTTATTATATGCGGTACTATTAGGTGCGGATGCCGAACCCTGTAGTAATATTTTAACCGTAGAACCCGCGTTTAACGCTTCCCCAACTCCCCGTATAAATTGTTGTGTTTTATAAAGAGGACCTTTAGTTGCCCCTGTTAAGATATTTTCTTGATAAAATTCCTCAACACCTACCGTATTTTCTGGTGAAGATTCGTTTTTATACTCTTGTTGTAAAGCAATATAAGACTTTAAAGTTGATTGGTATGTCTCATCACTTGTTGTAATATTTTTGTCCTTTGGACCCGGAACGTCATTATGGAAATAATACGCAAAATCGTATGAAGTTTCAGTAACCTTAGGTTCGTAGTCTTCAATCGTTGGGTCTTGAGTTCCTGGAACCTGAGGGTTTATTATATCAAAATTTTCTTTTACTTCACCAGCAACCGGTGAATTAACTATAATTTCATATATATCACTATATGTGAACTGAGGGTATCTCAATGCTAACTCATATATATCATACTTTCTACACCCCGCAAAGAATGAATCAACAATACTTGTTACTTTATTATTATTACTTTGATTGGCTAGTTCTTTATCAACAATCGCATTCAATATTGAAGGGTGGTCAACAACAATTTTCCAACTTAGTGACCCTTGTCTTGTCGTATTATTATACGTGTATATCGGTTCAGGTCTCCCTAAAAATTCGTTTGTATTCCAATTAACCGAGTTTTGTTCACTAACTTTCATATCATAAGGAGGGAACCACATAATTCTTCCTCCATTAGGTCCCCTCTCACAATGAGGTAAGTCTTGGTAGGTAAAACCTTTTTTTCTTGATGTTCTCCATGATAAATTCTCTAATGAGAACATATATTTTTTAACCTTACCGGCTAATCCTTCCCCTATTAGATTTGTACTCTCATTACCTCTAATAGGTGCAATGTTTAAATTATAAGTACTGTCTAATACTGAGTAAGAAAATCGTCTTCCACTATTAACTATTCCGTCACCTTTTTGTAGGTCGGCCATAGAAAAGTAAGGAGTGTCTTTAGTAAAAACTCGACAATATTCTTGACCTACAATATCGCCTGCAATATCTTTATATGCTATTACTCTTGAACCTTTAGTTAATTCTCTAGTGCCGTCATGAAAAACTTTAGATATTTGGTCAATAGCATTACCAACATGTTGTAATTTTCTAACACCAACAACATCATCCGCAGCGTTAATTAATTTTTGAGTATTATCTAATATTGAGCCTGTTGTGTACTCATAATTACCTGAACCATCAACAGATTGTGTTGCAGTAAAAGTATTTTGAACCCCTTGTTCGTTCCAATCTGTATCAATGGTACCATAAAACTCGGCACCTTTACCAACTTTTTGTCCTGCTCTTTCTTGATATTTAGGAGATACCCACGTAAACCCACCTTGTAACCCACCACTATCGTATGTTGAAGTTTGATTTAGACCAAATTGATATATGTTATCCCTCTTTTCATTCTCATATATTTTTGCAATTTCATCATAACCATAAACCGGCGATTGAGTCTTATTACCATCTCTGTCTAACGGCAATGACTCAGCGGGGGCAACAATATCCCTCATTTCTTGTTGTGAACTACCTACATAATAATTTTGTTTAGGTACTTTAGTAAATAAATCGGTTAAGAAATTTCTATTATAATCAGGAATATAACGATTTAATCTAAGTCCGTGAAATAGTCTTGACCGTTGACCCCCACCTGTGTTATCCAAGAATATTTGCATCCCTGTTTTTTCAGTTGGTAGTTTTAATATACCTCTCTTATCAAATAGACCAGTAACTTGGTTAGCTATCTGATTTAAGTACATTTGTTTTGGTTCCGAACTAAAGTAATCTCCGGGTATCCATGAGTATGGTGAGTAAATTCCACTAATACGACTTATAAAGTCTAACCCTTTACCAATTAAACTTTTAGGTACTGAAATTTTCCAATCTCTCTCGATGACTGATTTGTTACCTGTAACTATAGCTAATAAATCAAATGGGTCAGATAATGCGTCAATGGCATTTACCCTACCTATTGTTTGTTGGTAGGTTTCTTGAGCGACTCTATACTGAAACTCAGATTTAAGTGATTCGGCAGCTATTCTCGCTAAATCTGAATCCTGAGATAATGAACCATTATTTCCTTGTGGATTCTGACTAGTTAATAGAGTGAATGGATTATATGATGAAGCAATAAATGTATTGTAAGGACTTTTACCGACCAATGCGGGTATTCCTTGTCCCATATCAAGGTTTAAGGTATTACTAAAACTTGTAACTGAATTAATAAACGTAACATCTTCAATAGATTTAGGTACACCAAAACCTCCTTCAGGACCATATTGGTTTTTAACATAAGCATAAGTACCCTCGCTTTGACCTATAACTTCAACCTCTTGGGTATCAATAACTGCGGTGTCATTAATAATGATTTCACTTTGACCTGGCTGACTAGCCGGTCTAAAGCCATCACTATTGTATGGTTGTAAATTTTTAACTAATAACTTTTTTCTAAAGTTCTCAGTTGAATCAAATGATAACGGGCTCTGCATCTATATATATTCTTTTTAGATAAATAGATGGTAACATAATTTTGCGTAATCTAAACGAGTAGAATTATCTCAAGCCACCAACATTATTTTATAACGATTAGGAGTTATAAGTTCCTAACGTATTATTTATTTGAGAATTAATCGTAGCCATTGCGGTTGGATTATTAATTAGTAAGTTAGCTAATGCATCTTTATCTAATACTGAGTTGGTTGGTATCCCTTCAAGTGTGAGGTTAACTTGACCGCTCACATTTACATTAGAATTAGACGCCATCATAGTTGTTGGTTCACCTATACTACCAGTACTGTAATTAAGACTAGATATAGATGGATTATCTCTACCCCCGGTTTCGTGATTAATTGATGGATTACCTCTACCCCCAGTTTCGTGGTCGATTATCTGAGTTTCACCATTCAAACTATGGTTTTTTCTACTTCCAGTTTCTTTAAATATTCCCGAAATACTCTCAGGTAAGTTTTCGATAGCTAAAATAACTTCCCCCCAACCTTGCTTCATTAATAATAAAAGTGCGGCACCATCAGCTTTATCAATTAGTTGTTGAATAATCTCATTAGTGGCTTTAGCGGATTCATTAATACCATTAACAACCGCCTCAGTAATCGCGGCAGCTGTTTCCCTATCCATACTTAATTGTGTTTGTATTTGACCAATCCCACTAATAATATTGTCAGGAACCTTTATCTCATCTTCTCGTTTTAAAAACTCTTCAGTTAGCATTTTTTGAGCCTCTGTAGCTTTCTCAGCAAAAATATCAAAACCACCACCTTTTACTAAGTTTAACGTTGTTAAATTAATTAAAGTCTTCTGAGCTGCCTCAATTTGGTTAAGATAACCCATAGATTCCTTAGCGACATCAATTTCTGACATGTTATTAACATCTAACATATTTTCTAATTGAGTGTAATCACTAGCAATTAATTGATTAAACCCTTCGCCAATTTTTTTAACCGTACCGTCTGGCATAGTTATCTCTAAATTACCATTAGCCCCAATTTTACCCATATTAGCGATTAGTTCTTTTTGCTCTTCAGGTACAGTATTAAAATTATCTAATATTTTTAACTTTTCAGTCTTTTGAGCCGCTTTCATACCCATCTCCGCAAACTCTTGATATGACATTCCAGCTAATTTTGCGGCTTCTCTAAGACGGTACATCTCAGTAACAGGAATATCAAACTCCCCTGACTCCTTATTAAATGAAACTGCCCCCGCTGCCATATCAACAAGACTATCTTGTAGTCCCGCCATATCTGTTTGAGCCATATTTAATAATGAGAATGGGTCTCCTAATTTACTAATTGACCCCCCTAACATTTGGAATCCAGCTGCGGTTTCAATTGCCTTTTCAGGTGACATTAGTTCATCAGCAAAACTAACCGTCTTACCCATATCAATTCTTAAGGCTTGTGCTTGGGCAACCATTTTAGAAAGACCTACGACACCGTCTTTAAAGTTATATGTGACCATTAACTTTAAATTCTTGTTAACCTCACCCATAAATGTGGAAACGTTTAAACCATAAGCTCTCGCTTGGTCGGTCATTTCTCCCATCATCGCAAGTGTTTGGTCTGTGGTATAACCTAAGGTATCGAATGAGGTAGCCATAGTAGCTAACTCGGTTGCCGTCATATTAGCGGTCATACCTAACGCTTGAAATCCTGTTATTTGTGAATCCGTGAGAAACGTATTTCTCATCATTGAATTATTTATCGCGGCAAATAATTCAATATTTTTTTCAGCACTAATACCAATTTGCATAGTACTTTTAGCTGACTCAGCCATAACTTTTTGAACCTCATTACTTACCGCTCTAGTTTGTCCTAAACTTTCTCTAACCGTATTGGCAGATTTAGTTTGAATCGCAGCAGCCCTTTCAATTAACGAACCAACATCGATGATACTGTCTTTTAATTTTCTCGCAAATGCTGTAAGCGAGATGTCCGCTAACTTAATACTCGATTCTATCGATTTAACCTCTCCAGCTATTCCATCACCTTCAAACATAATTTTCTTTTATTATAAATATTAGTTAACGAGATTTTTGCCTTTGTTTCTCTATTTGTTCATTTTTTTCTTGGAATTCGGTTGACAACTTATTAATAAAGAATTTTCTTTCGAATGTCGGCATAATAAGTAGGTCCGAGTAAGACATATTTACATGTTTACTTAGATAGTAGAACTCATCGAGCAGAACTTTTCTATAACTAGAAGAAAGGACGAAAAAACTCCGCCCCAAAAGTGATACGCATATTCACTTTTTCTCCTGACGGGGCTGTAGTAGTTCTATTAAGGTCTAATTTAGGTTCACAATCTGACATTGTGTTCCTAATAAACTTTGAATCCATAATAGGTAGCGTACTTATAAAGGTTGATATTTTTTCTCTGTTTTCATCACCATCGATAGACATAATGTGTTTTTCTAATCTTTTAGTAACAATTGGTACAGTTACTCCATTAGGGTATGAGTCGGGTAACGCAGATAATTCATTAGTGTCCTGAACATTTAAAAGTCGACATTTTACATTAACACCCGATTTAGGTAGGTTAAATTCAAATAACCCTTTTTCATTTGGTGTTATTTTAGCTTTTATAATATTTAATTCATCTAAAGCGATTGTCGTCTCAAAATCTTTCCCTGTCTTAGGGTCTTTTAATTTAAAATTATAATCTGAGCCAAAAGCGGTATTTCTTAAAAAGATTAAGATAGCTTCCGCATCTCCGTCAAGTAATTCATTTACGTTAAAATCCGGCTCATAAATTTTATTCTTCAGTAATGTCATTACTAAATTGTTATTCCCTGCGTTTGATAATAATATATTTTCATCTTGAGCAGTTAAATAACCCACCTTAAGAGATTTTTTCTTACTTGTGTAGAATAAACCTTGTGATGGTAATGGTACCACATCATGTGGTAAGTCCATATTCATTTCTCCGTATTGTTTTCCTTGGTCCATAATTGTTTATTAAAATAAAAAACCATAGAAGTTCAATGACCTCTATGGTTTTAAATATACTATTGATTGTTTTATTATCAATACTTGTTTCTATTAGTACACCAAAATACATCTATCAGGACGTAATGTTGCTGTAATTGTCGCTAACGCATCGTCACTATAACCTAAACTGTCGAAATTAACGTCAGTTAAGAATGTCCCTTGTAATATCCATTTCTCAACTGCTACCCCTGTTGGGTCTAACATCTCTAAGTCTAAATCTTTCTTATAACCTGCTGCGTATCCCATACGGCCTGTAACGGACTCTGAGTGTAGTCTAACCCACTCCATTAAAGCTTGTGAGGCTGATGGACCGATTGGGTCACGGAAAGTAACGTTTATTGTGTTCCAGGTAAATCTACCTGCCACGTAAGTGGATGTGTTTAGAAAAGGAATTTCTGTGGACCCGATTTGGATGTTAGGTCTTGATGTAGACTCAACATACCAAGAATTAATCCCCAATGAAGATGGAAAAGATAAGATAAATCTATTCTTTCTTTTTGGTTCATAAGGAACGGGCATTTTCATTAATAAGTCTGCCATTGTATTTTGGTTTTATATTTCTTTTAGTTTATTTAATTATAAATATCCAGTTTAAAAGTTTTTCTATTTACTTTTATTTTTTTTTCAGTAATCTACTAGAGCAAATAAAATAATAATAATTATTATACTTCTTTTTTATTTCCTCCTTTAGTTAAATATGTTTTAACTGGTTTATCTTTATATTCTTTATTTAAAAAGGCTTTAATTTTTTCTACATTGCCTGGGTCATCATCAGAAAACCCAATCATTGGTACAAAATTATTTTTTATATCATTTTTAAGAAAGGCTTCTTTACCAATTTTCTTACTTATATCTCTAACATAAGAGATAAATTCACGTAAAGCTTTAATCTTCCCTTCTTCAGGGTCAGCAGCATCACCTTCACCGTAAGTTACGGGGTAATACCTATTAAGGTCCAAATAGTCGTTAATCATACCGAAGTAATTTTCTCTGTCGTCACCCGTAATATTACGATATTTTTTAAGGTTGTCAATTAAAGATTCCTTACTAATACCATTATGGTCAGTAACTATCATATTATAAATAGCTTCACGTAAAACTGAAGGTGTGTGACCTCTAGCGGTGATTATTGAAAAAATGGAACCCCCATTTATCGCTTCAACAAAATCACCCCATGATGGACCTGGTTTAGCTAACATAGAATCAATTATAAATGCGTTATCACCTTGTATACCGAAATTCTTATAAGGGTCCTTAGAGTATCCCACAATCATCTTACCTTTGTATTCAAAAGGCTCTTTACCTATCATACTTCGATAATCTGCGAAATCTTCAGTAGACATACCTACCTCTTCATCATTGTCAGTTAATACTAAAATTTGGGTCGGCATCGTAGCGATGTTATCGTCCCAGTCGAACGCATAATATTTTAAGTCTGGATTACCTTCAGGGTCAAACCCTTCACGTAGTAACCTTTCGCTAAAAAATTCCCTTATGACTCCCTTTAAACTCATTTTCTATTTGGTTTCTTATTAATTTTTTCTATTAATCTTTCTAGTTGAGTTTCAGAAATAACAATATTCTGAGGTTTTTCTGAGAAAGACTTACTACCGTTAGACTTTACGTCTAAAGCTTCGTTAAGTATTTTTTTCTTAAATTCCATTTTATTTTTATTTAAACTTTTAATTGGCTAAGAAGGGAGAATTAACTCCCCTCTTTATTATAAATATAGTTAGTTATTAAATATCTTCAAAAGATGCTCCTGTAGGAGTAATCAAAAATTCAATATCAATAAATTCAAGTGCTCTTGTTGGTTTCAAGTAAATTTTACCTGTTAACGTGTTAGAGTCTAAATCTTCAGGTGTACCTGAAACTGTAACTCTAAAGTCAATTAAACCTCTGTCTCTCCTAATACTATCTAAGATAGGGTTAACTGAGTCTAAGAATTCTTGTCTTACTTGTTCGTCATTTTGTTCGAACAATAATCTTACCGCCACAGCCGAAATTAATTTACGTGCTTGTAGTAGTAATCTTCTAACGTTTATTCTATCAAGTGCAGATTCTTTAACTTGTAAAGTTTTGTTACCCCATATTACAGTACCAACATCGGAGAAGGTTGCAATTGGGTTTAATCTACCTTGGTATAGTACATCTCTATCTTCTTGTGTTAACTTCTTACGTGCTTTAACTGAGTTAACTAAACCTCTTGTGTAACCCGCAGATGCGAACCATGGGAAAGCTATATTATCAGTTAATGCTAAGTTCCTAGCAACCTCACCTGTTGGTGGAAGATATATTTGTGTATTATTAACCGTGTCTCTCGTAAGTATCCATGGATAATAAGTTGCTGTGTAGTTAGAGTCTATTCCTGTGTCTACTAAATTATCTACCGCTTCTTCAGGGTAAATAAAGTCAGTATCAAAACTACCTAATGAAGGTGTAAACATTTGATAGTCAGGTGTAGTACAGAGATAAATTGAATCTGCTCTATCCTGTTCAATCATATCAATTGCTGACTCAACTAAGTTTGAGTTATTTACATAATCAATACCTGGTGTAGTAAACACATTAATGTTAACTGATTCAGGATTATTAAATGTATATTGACCCCATAAGTAAGCGTAATAATCTGTGTTAGCCCAAGTTAATTGGTCTGGTCCTACAATTTGTTTAAACGCTCCCCATCCTGTTGCGGTTGGATAACTTATCGATGGTGCCGCCCCTTTTCTAAATCCTGCTGCTCCTAATTGATATCTGTCACCGTTAGTTCTATATTGTCTATAAATATCCCATCCATCGAAACCTCCTGATGGAACTACTGTGAACTTACGTGCATTTAATCTAAAATATGGACTACCTTCAGTTGGTTCTGAATCGAAACTCGCGTCCCCAACTTCAAAAGCCGTTTCACCTGACGTAATATAATTAGAAGAAATCATAATAACCGTTGCTCCTGAATCCATATGGTAACCTTTAGTAAGGTAACCCCATGGTTGTGAATCAGTTGCGGTCCCTAAATTTGTAGGGTTTTGTTTTCCTTTATACTGTAAGAAATCTGAATCAATCCCTACGGTGTTTGAAACACCTAAGAAAGTTCTTCTTACTCTATCACCTGAACTTCTCGTTTCATTGTCAGTACCTGTCGCCGCACCAAATGGTGGGTTCCAAATAACTTCACCTGGTGTGTCGTATTTTGTTTTATATTCTAAGAATGGTGAATTAACTCCTGAGTATTGTCTAGTTTGGTATCCACGGAAACCACAAGGTAGTGAGTCATAAGGTGCGTCCTCATTCATCTCTAACATTATAAATCTTGACCTTAACTCAAACTCCCCATTAGATGTACCAATTCTTTTAGCTACAAAACTATTTTGATTCATATCCATAGTACAGTTAGTAAATTTCTCTAAAACTACTGGGTTAGCATCGGTATCGAAGAAATCACGTACAACTACATCGAATGTCCCATTATTAAATGAAATGTTCATAATAGAGACTTTTATCTCTCTATTTGCGGTGTTACCATCAGATATGGTTAATACCTTAAACATATTGTAAACTTGATTACCTCTTAATTCAGAAACGAAATAAGGTGTTTCAGGTGTTTGGTATCTTTCTAAGTACCATCCGATACTTGTATTGGTTGCTAAATCTTGTCTAGCACTTGGTAAATCAACTAGGTCACAACTTAATCCACGGACTTTACCTAAACGATACCCCGTATTTAATAAGTTATAATATTCTTCCTCAACAAATAATGGTACCTCTGATTTCGGTTTCGCAAAATTTGATTTACCAAATACCTTTGAAAGGTAGTTTGAACTAGATAAGTTAAATGATGTTTGGAATATAAAGTTATCTCCATCGGTAGTTGTTGCAGAGACTGCAAAAGTCGAAAAAGGATTAGTGGATATACCAGAATACGCTCCTGTACAATCTAAAAGAACGTCAGTTACCCCTGATACCTCATAAACTGGTCCGTCATCATTTGTATAGTTATCTATACCTCTTGAACGTAAAGTTGCAACTACCACATCGTGGTAACCGCTATATGGTGTACCCGAATAGCTTGTTACATAAACTTTAGCCGTACCTTGGAAGTTAAGACCTACATTCGTCATTGATGTTACACCCATACCAAAACCTGTACCGTTATACACGTTAGCAGTTTCAGTAAATAATGCGTAATACCATGGGTCATTAACCGATGCGGTTAAATCACAAGATTCAAAAAGAATATCTTCTACATTAAATACATTAGTATTAACTGACCCAAGAGCCCCTGTTTGATTAACCGTATCGCCTGTAGTACTATTAAATGTGGAGGCACTTACCGCTCCCCAAAAATAAGATGTTTCTCCTGAAGTCGTGTTATTTACAATCTCCGAATATAAATATCTATCCATATCACGAATAATAGAGGACTCTCCACCCGTATATGTTGTATATGGATTAGTTATCACATCCGTAATACTGATAGGTAATGCTGAGTAATTTACTCCAACACTTGTGGATGTTCCTGAAACTCCTGTAAATGAAATAGAGAAAGGTCCTAAAACGCCTGTTGCCGTTGTACCTGAGCTATCTAAGTTACCGATAGTTGTTATTGACCATGAAGGCCCCGCGTCGTACCCTGATAAACCAAGTACTCTAGTAACAAACAATTGATTTGATTGTTGTAGATATGATTTCGCTATGTAAGCTGCCTCGTACTTAGGTATCTGAGTATTTACGAATTTAGTTGGATTTGTACCACCAAAATAGGATTGGAACTCATCGTAATTAGTTATGAAAATCGGCTCGAACGCTGGTCCCGAAATTGTTTCACCTACTAACCCAAGAGTTGTGACTCCCACACTTTGTGCTACAAAACTTAAATCTCTTTCTGATGTATAAACACCCGGAGATACAAATACTTTGTTAGATGTTGCCATTGTGTAATTTTTTTCTTAAGTTTTTATTTATTGATAAATATTATGAAAAATACCAAAAAACTATTATGTTAAGACTATATTTATAAAGAGTATGAAAAACTTCTACCTTTTTTCTACCTTTTTAAAAAAACACCTATGAGTAAAATAAAAAACATAAAAATTTCACCTGAGTCTCATGAGACATTAAAACTCTACTGTAAAAAACACGGTTTTACGTTATATAAATTCATTGAGAAATTAATTGAAGAAAAGTGTAAAGAAGAAAAGGATATTTATGGTGAGTAACTAAAGTAAACGAGCTTTAGCTTTTAAAACTGACTCCTTACTATTATCATTCTTTACTACATCAATTTTGATTGAGTCATTAGTTGAAACCTTAATAACCGGAACATCGTCACCAATATAATTACCATTAATGTATGTGGAGTAACTATCGACATTAGTACTCTCTAAAATAGATAAGTTAATCTCATACCTATAAGTCTCCGTTAAAGATGTAACGCCATTAATAAAACGTATGTCTAAATCAAAATTATTTGGATTAGAAGGATACTTCTCTACTTTCCGACCAGTATTCAATGTGTCAACCTCAAAGATAGTTGCGGTTCTTGAAATTGCCGGTGAAACCTCAAACTCTTCTTCATCCAATAGAAACCCCATCATTAGAAATTCATAACTTTGTACGTAATACTTTCTTTTCTCCAATTCTAAAACAGATTCATCAGACGAACTGTTTAAAATCATTGGGATATAATGTCCCTTTATTTCGGTATATGCTTGTCTTGATGAAAATTTCTGTAAGACTTTTTTATTAAAATCATTCAGTTCCCTCATTCTATTACAGAATATTTTAACGTTAAATGTTATATCTACGGGCACAGGTTGGGGTATCTTGTAAATGTCCATACCCTTTCTTTGACCATCCCATGTGGGTACTTTAGCGTAGTAAAATTGTCTACGATTAGGTATTGTATATTGTAAGGATGGGTTAGTCCCAAATTTAACATCAGGATTTCTAACTGTGGCAACAAAGGGTGGTTGTATATTTTTATCTAAATCTTGAAAATTCCATGTTTCAGTAAATTGTGCCCAATTTTGGGTAGTAATAATTAAATCAATATTACTTATATTTTTACCGTTTACTGAAATACCTAATTCATTCTTTACGAAATCTAACATACCCCTATCTAAATCGGCGTGTAGAATAGATTTAGGTAAGTAAGTCCCATTTTCTTCAATTTGTTCCAACAACTCTTCCCTCCTTTTAAGCAGAATCTTATTGAGAGTTAAGGGTAAATGTTTCTTTACGTTTTTAGGTAATCCCATTATTTTTTATTTTCACTTATAAAAAAAACTTTATTTTTAGAGTTAATCATCTCAACCTCATTAGCGTTATAGATTGGTTTTTCACTTCCCTTTCTGACGAATGAATCGTACTTATACGGATTATAAGTGATTATGTTTTCATTTGGCTCATCGGGTAAATCTTCACACGGGTAATTACAAAACTCCACTAAGGTTCCGATAACAAACGCGTGGACATTTTTTCTCATCTCATCCCTTACTTTTTCTTTTCCTCCCTGTCTAACTCTAAACTCTACGTCATTTAATTTAACGTAATCGGCATACATAACAATTTTACCCTTATATGAAACTGAAAATGTGTGTTTATGTAAATTATAATAAACCATAACTTTTTCACCTACGTAGTTTACCTCTTGATTATTGTTACCACATTTATGACAAATATATGGGTCATCCCCACCGTCACTTAAATCCCAAGACCAACCACAATCATCACACACAACTTTTTCGCCCTCGATACCTTCACACATATGTACCATACAACTTTTAATTAAATTTATCTCTTTTATTAATTTTTTCATATCCCTCTAAATTCACCGTCATTAACAGGTGCCGCAATTATACTTCGGTAGAAAGGTTTGTAACCTCCATACGTATGTTTATTATCACTAACAACTCGGCCGTCATTTACAACTGAATAATATCTTACTCGGTCCTCAGTTTCATAATACCCTAAGTAATCACCATAATCAATGTCGATATTTAACTCATCTAATGATTCTTGATAGACACCCACTTTTAAGTTCCCGGGCTCCATTTGAGATAAGTTAGAACTAGCATAATTTTGATTATCAGGTGACTCAATGGTAACATAACCTTTAAACTCTACAGGTGGTAAAAATTGTATTCCATCTTCTAATGATTCACCATAAACATCGTCAGTTTTTGTTTTTTGTCGGTCAACCCGATATAAAACTATAGTAAAATGCATGTCACCCTCAAGCCATTCTCGACCCATACTTTGTTCTAAACCAAAATCTTCGGACCCAAAAAACTTCTCTAATCGTGTTATAGGTATCTTTCTGTTACTCATATATTGATAAATACATAGTTTATTGTTATATTATAAATATCTCAATATGGAAAGTAATAAAGATAAATTATCCAAAATACCTGAAGTAAGGGCTCAACGTATATTAGAAGTATACGATGGGTTCAATAACTATATACAATCTATTCAAAAGAAGTTTAGAGAACAGAAACATTTTAAACTCACAAGAGCCCAATCAGACTATATTAATACTTACCATAATCTTGTCCCAAAAATAGCAAGAAAATGGGTTGATTTAGATAGTTATTTTGGTAAAAAAATGATGGAGGATAAGTTACTTACAAAAGTACCTGAAAAAATATTTGTTGAAAAACTTTTAGTTGAAAAAGATAAGTCCTTTCACATTTGGGGTAAAATCTTTGAGAGTGAAAAATTACACTCATTTTGGTTACCTCGTGTATCATTGATTAAAACTCAAGAGAACCTAAAAGTATCGATTGACTATTCAAAATATTCTCATCGTCCACCGTTAGAACATCAGATAGAGTCAATTGAAAAATTGGCAACACATGATAAATATATTTTAGCGGATGATATGGGTTTAGGTAAAACTACTTCTACAGTAATAGCCGCTTTAGAATCTGGAGTAGAAAGAGTTTTAATTGTTTGTCCGGCATCTTTAAAATTTAATTGGAAAAGAGAAATTGAAAATTATACTGATAAAACAATATCAATTGTTGAGGGTAAGAAATGGGAGAGCGCCGACTTTGTAATAATAAATTACGATATTTTAAAAAATTTCCATGACTTAAAAAATAAAGAAGAATCTATTATTCTACAAGAAGGGTTTGATTTAGTAGTTGTGGATGAGGCCCATTATATACAAAATGTACAAGCTAAACGAACTAAACTTATTAACGACATAATTAATTCAATAGGTAAAGTGTGGTTATTAACGGGAACCCCAATGACATCGAGACCTATAAATTATTATAATTTACTAAATTTAGTTGAGTCCCCCGTTGCATATAATTGGATGGCTTATGTTATTAGATATTGTGAGGGGTACCAATTTAATGTAGGTAACCGTAGAGTTTGGAACGTAAATGGGTCATCTAATTTAACTGAACTACGTGATAGAACTAAAACCCATGTACTACGAAGATTAAAACAAGACATTTTAGATTTACCTGATAAAATAATTACACCAATTTATTTAAATTTAAAGTCTAGAGACTATGAAGGACTAATGGGTGAATATTATAATTGGATTGAAGATGACAGTGAACAGAAATCATTAACCGTTCAATTCTCTAAACTAATGAAAGTAAGACAAGTCATCGCTGAGAGTAAAGTCAATGAGACCTGTGAATTAGTTGAAAATATAATTGAGCAGGGGAAAAAAGTTATTGTATTCACAAATTTTACTAACGTTTTAAATAGAATAACCGACCATTTCGGGAACAAAGCGGTTAAGTTAGATGGAAAAATGAGTAAAATTGCCAGACAAAACTCGGTAGACCAATTCCAAGAAAATGATAAAATTAAAGTCTTTGTCGGTAATTTAAAAGCTGCTGGTGTTGGTATAACATTAACGGCTGCGGAAGCCGTTATAATGAATGACTTATCTTTTGTACCTTCAGACCACTCACAAGCCGAAGATAGGGCATATCGATATGGTCAAAATTCAAATGTTTCAGTATTTTACCCAATCTTTGAAAATTCTATTGAAGGGGCGATTTATGATATTTTGTCTCGAAAAAAGAATATATTTGAGACAGTTATGGGTGATAACGAAGATAGAGGAGACATTATGGAACAAATTATAAATCAAATATCAGTAAGACGATGAAGATTTCTAATTGACCATTATTTATAATTAAAAGAAAATGAAGTTCAAAAGATTAATAAATAAAATCTCATTTATAGAACATAAATTAAATAGCCGAGAAGAATTAACAGAAGTTAATCACAAAAACTCGCAATTCCCTAAAGAAATTTTAACAGAAATGAAAAAAATAGGTATTGAAAAATTGCCGTACTCTTATTCTGCCTTAGAGAGATTTATAGACTCAGAAACTATGGATACTCACTATAACAAACACTATAAAGGATACGTAAAAAAATTAAATGACGCTCTATCAAGTAAAATTGATGGAGATATTGGATTAGAACAAATAATAAAAGGTATATCGAGATATAATAAAACAATCAGAGACAATGGTGGAGGAGTATTTAACCACTCACTTTTTTGGAAAATCATGTCACCTGAAAAACAAAAAGCTCATGGAGAAATCTACAATAAGATAATCAAAGATTTTGATAATTTTCCAAAATTTAAAAAAATATTTAGTAATGAGGCACTTAAAAACTTCGGGTCTGGATGGACATGGTTGGTTCTGACTAAATCGGGTAGATTAAAAGTTATGTCAACACCGAACCAAGATAACCCATTAATGGATGTTGTAAAAAATGGTGGTTATCCATTACTTTGTTTAGATACCTGGGAACACGCATATTACTTAAAATATCGTAATAAAAGAGATGATTATATAAGGAATTTTTGGTCGGTAATTAATTGGGATTACGTTAACGAATTATACGTATCTCAAACATCAAAAAAATTAAATGAGACAAAAATCGTAAAAAGTATTATCTCTGAAGGGGCAAGTGCCGGATGTAATAGAAATCAAGTTCAAACATATAGACGACTATTTAATACTAATCCTGAAATTAAAAAACGTTTTATGTATACCATTATGGATATATTAAAAGAGGTCTTTTCAGAATATTGGTATGAAAAAAATAAGTACTCTGAAGGTCAAATGTCAGGTATTTACGATTACGAACAAAAAGGTCGTTCAGTTATTAATAAATTAAACACTAATTATACTGCGTTTTGTACATTAGTTAGTGATATTAATAAGTACTTAAGAAAATATGGTATCGATGCCATTAATTTTAACGATAAAAACCGTAACCAACAATTATCGGAAGTAGATAGATTAAATAAATATTTAGTTGAATTAAGATATAGCATTTTTAATTCAGACTCCCCAACATTTAAAACTATCATGTCTGGTTTAGATAAAACTAATAAGTTTGGTGATAAACGTGAAGTAGATGCGGTTGTAAGTTTAAGAGAAATTTTTAAAACCGAGAAAGTTAAAAAAGTTGGGGAATTAGGTGATGTTGATGATATGATTAAAGGTATTGATGCAATTGTCCAATTACCTGAAGGGTCTAAAACCATACAAATAAAACCATTTAACGGTGTTAATAAACGAAACGGTAAAGTGGTTGTTTATGGTACTGGTAACGTTAAGCCCTATAAAACAGATTACTTAGTTTTCCATAGTGATAAGTTAGGAACTGTTGTTTTTGAGAATAATTCTACCAAAATAATTAACGGTAGATACGTTTTTAACGAATCATCTGAATATATTAATTAAAGAAATGTAGTTTTCTTAATATTTATAAAGAAAACATACATATGTCAGTAATTAATGAACCACAAAGAACAAAACTATATACTCGTGTAAAACACCTACTAGGTGCACCAATACGTAGTGTAGAAGTCGAAGATGAAATGATGGACTCACTATTAGAGTTTTCAATTCAAGATTACGCCCAATATGTGAATGATTGGTTAATTGAATCACAATGGACATCTCTTTATGGGATGAACTTAGATGAAGAATCCGTCACAAGGGCATTTACCACACGTTCCTTAGATTGGGAAACTCAATACACTTACGCATATTCTAAAATTGTTGGACTACAAGCGGGTGGTGACTATATACTTAAAAGGGATTATATTAACCTCGTAAACGGTCAACAAATATATGAAATACCCGCAGGTAGAGAAGTTAATGAAATTTTATGGTTTACTCGTGCGGAGTTAGACGCGGCTTTTTTCGACCCATTTATGGGTGGTATGGGAGGCATGGGTGGTGGAGGTCTCGGTGGTGGTGCCGGTTTCTCACAAATGGGTTCAGCTGGAAATTATGCTATAACACCCGCATTTGATATATTACTTAGAATGCAAGACATAAATTTAAAACGAAGAATTATAAGTGGTGAGTTAACATACCGTATTACTGCACTTCCTGAAGGTAAAAAAGCACTACATCTTTATAATGTGCCTGGTGGGGAGTTTGATTTTGGTAATATAGCAAATAACGAATATAAAGTATGGTATTGGTATTATGAGACCGATGATAGGGAAGATTGTTTAGCAAATAACCCTGACGTTGTTAGATTACCTTCCGATATACCTATTGATGAGATGTTATGGGCGGAGTTAAATAACCCAGCACAGGCTTGGGTTAGGAAATGGTTTGTCGCATACGTTAAAGAAACTTTAGGTCGTGTCCGAGGTAAATTTAGTGGTAATTTAAAGACACCTGATTCTGAAGTCACAATGGATTATGATTCATTACTTACAGAGGCTAAGGACGAAAAAAGTAAATTAATGGAAGAGTTAATTGCTAGGTTAGAAAGATTAAGACCAGATAAAATGATGGAAAGAGAGGCTAATTTAGCTGAAAACCTTAATAAATCATTACAGTACCGAGCTCTACCTCGTCAAATGTATGTAATATAATATGGGAATCTCAAAATCATACCCAATAAAAAAAATAATAAACGGTCAAGAAAAGTTTGTTTCAGACTCTATAATTGTGAACGGATTAAACTACACAACTAATGGAGAAGGGGTAATTATTGTAAAAAATAAAATTAATGTTAGTACTATAACATTAGATAACACTACGACTAACCACATAACTATTAAGTCTATGTGTGATACCATTATAAAAACAGACAAACTAATCGATGAAGAATATGAAGAAATTCAACTAGAAAGGTTTGCTTCTGTAGAATTAAAGTTCGTTGGAGATAATTGGTATGTTATGTCTTCTGACGGATTAAAGAATTCATAATTTCCATATTCTTATTAACATATTTCTCATCTACTAATTTAGTAGTGTTTTCTAAGTACATATAAAACGGGCTTATATTAACATCATTCCAAAATCTAATTTCTGGTTCTGATAAAGTTAAAACCTCATCTAAATTATCTTGACTACCTTCTTTCATTGGGAAACCTCTAACTAATTCTGTTTGAGATTTTGTGAAAAATGGTCGGTCTTCAGGGTTGTCGATTAATACTTCACTACGAATATCAGGAGAAAAAACTACTAATAAGGGCTCAATACGTTTATTAAACGCCGCCATATATCTAGGGATATTATATTCACCTAATTTGTCAGGTGTTTCACTAATATATTTATCATCAATTAAGTAACAATTAAGTACAATTTCGGAAGAGTCAGGAGGCATTGGTTTCCCATTAACAATAGCATATTCTCTCTTTTCAGCTGCGGTTGCGCTCCACTTATTTTTTTTCTGTACGTCACCATGAGACTTTCTTTCTCCATTATTGACATAGTAGATAGTGTCACCTAAACCAACATTTAACTTATGTTTTATAGATAATTCCATGTGAGCTTGTCTTGACATTAAAGAACCTGATTTAGTTCTTTTTTTCATATGTAATTTATAATCACCGATACTTTGTTTTACACGAGATTTGTTGGCTATTTTAGAAATTGGTATTTGTAAGTTATAGATTTTATCAACATACTCATAATAAAAATCTAAGAACTCGTGACCTTTACCATCTAATAATAGTCTTAACCCGTGGTCCAAAAACTCAGCAACATATGTGGGTAGTTTTTTAGATTTAATACTATTTCCCGTTAATTTAACTTTACCTGTGTCAGTAAGTAACGCGTAGTTTTTACGTGCAACATTTATAGTTGATGGCCATACCCCATCAGTATCTAACCCCATTTCTCCCCTCATGAATATATCGTTGTATTCCGCAACATCTGCTTCTGTACCGATGTATTCTTTACCTTCGACAACTAAACCATTTAAACCTTTACCTATGTATGTATGTTTTTCACGTTCAGGTGGTGAGGAAAAGTTAACCCCATCAGTATCCATTACAAGAGGATTATACCCGCGTTTCATAAACCACATAATCATTTGTCTAAGATATTGTCGACCAGTACACGTAATTTGTTCACCCATATCCATATCTCCCCATGGAAATACATGAGGGGCAGATAATGAACCAAAGAAAGCGTTAATGAATATTTTAATCGGTAATTGTTTACGGTTATACTTCTTAGATTGCTCAGGGTCGGATACGTATAAATCTGAGGCTAACTGTTTATAGTTAATACGGGTATCTCTAAAGTACTTCAACATACTCTTCATTGCCCCCGTTACATCACACTTAGGGAACACGTCATGGACTAACTGTATTGATGGGTATAGTGAGGAGTAATCTAATTTTAAAACGTCCGTAGAGTACCCAACGGCTAATAATCTTGAGAGTCCCCCGGTAAATGGTCTCTTCTCACCTTTCTTAGGGATAGCTAAATTATGTTTATATGACCATGCTGCCATAATCATCTTCCATAATGTAGCTGTACCCATAGTAGATAGTCGTTCATATGTGGTAGGAACCAGTTTAGAGAGTAGAAAATTTGCTTGATTAAATTCTTCATCAACAATCATAGTCTCCCATATATCATCATAAAGATATCTCTCAATAATATAGTTACCGTTTACCTTCTCGTAATGGCCTGGAAATCTTTCCATTAGGTCTTCAGTTCCTGTTGACCCAACTTCTTTATAACCACCCGTCTTAGGATTAAAATAATAGTCTTTATTGTCAAAATAAATTTTACCAATTTTATCTCCCTCAACATAAACTCTGTTTTCTTTTTCCGCTCCGATGAATTTAGTGATATATTTAAGTCCCCAACTTTTAATGTCTGAATTAATTGCTTGGGTTCTTCTAACGGCATGCGCAATATCAATGATATTATACCCCCACATCATTGTTTGAGTATATGACTCCATTTCATTAGCCAATTTTAACATACCTTCTTTCTGTCTTAATTTTTGTTTAGGATTTAATGTTTTAGATATTTTTTTGATATCTAATCCTAATATTTCGGCTCTACGAATAATAAAGGGGAAATCGAAAAACGCTGAATTATATCCTCCGATTAACGATGGTTTAATAAATGATATAATATCAAAAAACTCAATAATTAATTTACGTTCTTCTTCGTCATTCTCACACGCAATAACCTTTTCAAACCCTTTATTGTCTTTCATACCTATCATGAAAATTCTACTTTCTTCTGGAGATAGTCCCGTTGTCTCAATATCGAATACGAACCTATGTACCTCATCATACTCATCAAACCCTTTAAAAAGTCTTTTATTTTTTTGTATGAGATATTGTTCCGCGGGTGCTAGAATCATTATATAGTCGGAATTACCTCGACCCCATGGGTCTAACCCACCACCCTTAAAGAAGTTCACTAAGTTACTATATGTTTTAGTTGTTTTAACTAAATATTTTAAACCTTCTTCCATTCGTGAATCATTATGTGTATCTAACGTTTCTATGATAATACCATGTGTAGACATGGCTTGTTTCTGAGCAGATTTAGACCCACCATAAAAGTTAATTCCTTGTAGGTTACCTACCCAAGCGAATGGGATAAATGTGTCTGATTTTATTGTTTTACCCTGAAGAGGGTCTTGAATTACTTTGAATATTTTTCCTGATGCGTAATCATATTCTAACGCTACTATATACTTTTCAGGGTCTTCTCCGTTAAGGAAGATTTCAATTTCTTCTTGTGATACCATAATATTTGTTTTTCGTTTGAGACATTTACTCGTATCGTATTGATGCGATTACTCTTTAACACTTAAACAAAGGTAAGGTAAGTTATTGAAGTTGTCAAATAATATTGATATAAAGATTTTCTCTAATTGGAGCAATTAATTCACCCATTGAATTATGAATATGAAATTCACCAATAAACCTACCTTTAGTGTTTGTATCACGTTTACTCCATCGATAATAAATGTAATATTCTGATGGTGAGTCAGGATTAAGTTGTGTTTTTTCAGTTATATATGCGTTATTCATAAGTATTTTTTGTATACCATTTGATTCATTTTTCATAGAAAATCGAATAGTCGCGGTATCTAAGTCAGTATCAAAAATCTTATAGGCGTCTGTTCTACCATCTCTAACCACTTGCATTTTAAGAATTGGTAATTCACTTTTATGTTTTATAAAAAATTCCATATTTTATTATTTTATATCATTTTTATTATGTCCCATTGGGGGTACTTGGTTTACAACATAAATCAGCTCGACTAAAAGAATCTGTTATATTAATAAATAACTTTTTTCTTCTCGGTAAAATAATTTCACCTTGACTATTTGTAACTTTAAACTCACCTATATATCCACCAATATCCCTTGTTTCGTGAGAACTTAATTGGTAATATACAAAATACTCCACTTCATTGGACCCGACCGTAGATGGTTTAACCATTACCGAAGCGGGTTTATTCATTATGTAATACACATTAGTTTCTTCATTCCACATACTGAATGTGATGGTAGAGTCTTTTGTTAAATTATCGAATTCACGAAATCCTAATCTACCATCTTTTACGATTTGTACCTTTATAATTGGTAACGTACTATTTTTTCTTATAAAAAACTCCATCATTAATTATTATATATTAGGGTCATTATCAGATATATTAAATCCAAAATCACAAGTTATTTCATCAGCTACGAAATCAAAATCACATGCCGCAGCGTCGGCATCAAAATTAAAGTAACACCCTAATAGACAAGGGAAACAATCGATACACCAAAAATCATATAAATTATACTTTGTTTTTAGTTCCCTATAATTATGTTGTATTTGTGGAGTTGACAACGGCTCCGTATACATTCTAAATTGTGATATACCACCCATAAACGTACCACCAAAATTAGGTTCGATTAGAATGTCGGTAGTCAATCCAGATAATGAAGTACCTGATAATGTTTGATTCGGCATATCTTCAGGGTCTTGAATATAAGGACCTTCAGTTGCGGTACAAGCACTGAACATTAGACTCTCTCTAAGTCCCTGTGTCCCTCCTCCCCAACTTATGTTAAAAGGAACCCCAAGTTGTTTTTCTTTTTGGGTATTTAATTCACGAGGTATAATTTCTTCAAAATCCTCAATCACCATAAATAAATAACCATTAACATATAGTTTTAAAAGACCTTGTCTTCTATCTTTATTTCTTAACCATTTTCGATTTAAATCTATAAGACTTGTTTTCTTCTCTTTTTTACTACCGATATGTGTTTGTGGTGGCGTAATTAAATTAATACTAGCGCCATTTATTGATGAAGGATAAACAACGTCTCTAATATCTCCTAATCCCCCCCAATTGATTAAATCACAATCCTCTAATGTTTGATATCTTTCGAATACAGCGGAAAACATTACCCATCTTTCTTCAGTATTTGCGGTTAAACATATTAATGAATCATAACCACAATCATCATATATACCTCTAACTGAACATATTTCATTTATACAGTAACCTGAAGAGTATGTTAGCCCCGTAGTACCACAACTACCTGTTGTTACACAATCACCCGTTAATTTAATATATTTTACACATAAATGGGGGTTCTTAGGGTCTCCTGATAATCTGATTGACATTGCGTTAGATAACGCATCTACACCAGGGTCAACAGGGGGATTTACGATTGTAGTGTTATATGCCCCACAAGGACCTGTATTATGTTTAACTGTTGTTCCTGATGTTGGAAAAACGTCAAAACAATTAGAGTTAGTTACGCCAGTATTTGAGCAGGCACATGTTCTTATACAATTCCCTAAACCTGAAGTTACTCTTTTATATGTCCATTGAGTAGAACTACTGCCTGAGGTATCAACATTAAATCCACAATTATAATTATAACAACCTAAACCATCTGAACCTTGGTTTCCTCTTTTAGATTCAGTCTTACCTGATGATGGATGATAATATTTATTTTCTGCCCTTGTACCAAAATAAAAGAACATACCCGAATTTTCAGGATAAACATCATTTAAGTATACTTCAGAAGGCTGTATTTTAAACTCTTCCCTTTGTCTCGGTTTAATGACGGTCTCCATTGTCCATCCCTTGTTAACCCTCTCAGGAAAAACCTCATAATCATAACCAAATAACTTATAAAATCCCTGATAAAACCCCCCATAAAGTTCATTATAATAACCAATAGAGTCTCCATTATTTTTAGATATCACATTATATATGGTTTTTGAGTTACCTGAAAACCTATGATTTGGCCAATCGGCATATGACGTAACAGGGTGAAATTTCATTCTGCGGTCATAATAGTGTGGGTTCCATTTTTCAAAATCATTAATACCCATAGTAAACGTTATTGTCTCACCGGTCATTTTATCGTATAAACCGTTATCCGTAGCAACTAAACCAATATCACATAAAGTAGTCGCGGATTCACAATATAAATCAACGTTTTTAGGGTTATAATAATTTTCTGAAACTAAAGTATTTCCGGTATAATTAACATTCCATAACAATTTCATTTGTTGATTTGACAAATTTGATGATAAATCAATATATACGGGCAGTCTGTCTCCATCGTCTTCTGCGATTAGTTTTGTAGAAAATACTACTTCCTCATCATAATCTCTCTCATCTGATGCGATTGTGAGGTCAAAGTAACTACTATAGTCTAAACGGATATCGTATCGATTAAAATTATAATTATTAATATTCTGACTGGGCATGAATGGTTTTTATAGATAAATACTTTGTTCGCGGTATTTATATTAAAAAAGAATCAATGAAGTCATATCTTTATAAAACTGTAGAGCAAGCTGAGAAAGCTGCAAATGAATTAGGTTGTGAAGGTTCTCACAAACATAAAAGAAATACATTTATGCCTTGTAAGACCCACAAAGAGTTTTTGTCAACAACTAAAAGTGATAAACCTGAGGGTGAAATGGACGAAATAATCGACTATGATGGTACTATGTTAAATTCTAAAATACCAATATTAGACCCGACTGTTAGTGCAGATGGAAATACCACCATGGATAAAACTGTTGCCATGGCACGTATCACTCAAGACCCTCTAACAAGGGGTTATAGAGTTTATTACGGTGAAAGTGTTGAACCTAGGGAAATTAGTGAGGAGGATATGGAAGACGCTTTTGGGTATGATGAAACTAAATATATGGACGCCGATGAGACTATCGATTTTTTTATTGATGAGTTAGGTTTTGATGAAGATGAGGCTAAAGGTCGGTCTGAAGAAATGGGCAAGGACCCTAAATTAGACGACTCATCTTATTTTAAGAAAATGAAAGATTTTGTAATGAAAGGTAGATTGGTTGAAAAGGGGAAAGTTTTAAGTAAAGAAGAGTTAATTAAGATGGCAGACGATATGTTAGTATCTAAATCAGACAATAAAGATTTAAAAATTAATAGTAAAATCTCACCAATCTTACAAAGAAACATTAAAGTTTTAAAAAAATTAGCGGTAGCTGATGGTATTTCTACTAATGAGTTAGTTAAAATTTTAAAAAATGAATAAAGAATTATACGATAGAAAAGTAAAGATACCTGAATCTCTTTGTGGTCACCTATCAAAGTGTTTTGATTCTGTAGACGCGGATAGTAATGTTGAAGGGTTTAATAGAAACAAAGACATGAGAGATAGTGGGGTGGCTACTTACCAACAGATAAAACGAATTAAAAATTGGTTTGAAGGTTATGAGGGAACTAAAGACGAACCGTCTTTTATTTTAAACGGTGGGGATAGAATGGAGAAATGGTGTAACAGTGTTTTAGACCATTGGAGAAAAACTTTAGATATCGGTAATAAAGCCAAGTTAGAAGGTGGTATGGAAAATGAATATATAAAATATCATACTAAAGACGGGATAGTTGTTAGTCCTAATCAAAAACATGAAAAAGGTATTAACAAATTTGATACGTCTGTTACCGAACAGATAAAACAAATAAACGACATAATGAAAACATTAATATAATGGCAACACAAAACGACAAATTAGACTTCGCTCAACCAGTAAACACATTATCTGAATACGCTGAAGCAGAAAGAGCAAAATTATTCCCAAAGAATGATTATTCACCTAATAGTGACCTTTATTCACCTCAACATCCAGATGCAATGGCTGATGGTGATAAATTAGGGAGAGGAACCGCAAAATACTTAGATATCTATAACCATGAAGTTGGTACTTCTACGGATATCCAAGCGAGAGTAGAGAATGAAAAAATTGACAAGTATAGTCATAACAAACCTTACCCAAGTTTCGAGTTATAATGAATTTACTTACCACGGTTAAAGGTCTCATAAATGAAATCGCGTCTCTTAATGATATTGAAAAGTCAATTAGAGACCGAAAAGTTGTGATTATTAATTACGATGGTAAAGAACCTGGTGGTAAAGGTTATAGGACTATTGAACCTGTGTGTGTGGGTAGAAGTAAAGGTGGTAATAATATGGTACTTAGGGCGTGGGATACGGAAGGGGCCTCACATACCGCAACTATAGGTGAAAAACCATTACCTGGGTGGAGATTATTCAGAGTCGACAAAATATTTACTTATAAGTTAACTAATGATACCTTTAATGAACCTAGACCTAACTATAACCCTAACGGAGACAATAGTATGTCTAGCGTGATTTTAAACGCAAAATTTAATAATTAATAATATGAGTAGTAACCTAATGGAGAAATTAGCAGTTTCTAAGAAAATAATGGAAAAGCATAATGCAACACCAAGAGCACATGGTGGTTCATTACCTATGTCAGAAAATATCAACGCTTCGTATAATATACCTCAAGACATGATACAACAACCACCACCACAACAACAACAAATTACGCCACAGACCCTAACTCCGAGTGAACCAGTAACTGAAAACGCAATTAAAAATTCTAAATTACCTGATGAAATAAAAAGATTAATGTTAGAGAACCCTATAGTCCAACCACAAACGAACGGACCTGTTTTATCTAACGATATTATTGAAGGAGCAGCAAGATTAATGAATGCGAATCGTAGTAATGAATCAGTTGTGTCATCACCTCAAACTAACCCATCAACTAGTGTGGGTCAACCATTAAACGAAATCACTACATCGTTACCAATTAATAATGACCTAAAACAAATGATTAGGGATGTTGTACGTGATACCGTAAGAGACGTTATAAGAGAAGAACTAAAAAGTTCGGGTATGATTATCGAAGGTAATCAGAAAGTTAACGAGACATTATCTCTTAGAGTCGGTAAACATATCTTTGAAGGAAAAGTACTTAAAGTAAAAAAGGTAAAACAATAATATTTCCTTTTCTTATTAAGAATCTTTTACTATATTTTAAGTAAAATTAAAGTATATGTCAAAGATAAGAGTATTAGTATTACCATCCGATAGAACGGGAGTAGGTAAATTTCGTTCAGTCGAACCCCACATTTTTTTACAAAATCAAAATCCAAACGATTTCCATGTAGATATTGATTATGAACCTAGAGTCGATGATGATAATTATTGGAAAAATTATGATATGGTTCATTTCCATAGAACCATTACTAAAGATTATGATGGTACCCCAGCTCTATTAGAGAAATTACATAAATGGGGAATTGTGACCGTGGCAGACATCGATGACTATTGGTTACCAACTAAAGAACATCCAGCTCACGATATGATTGTTAATTCGGGGCTACATTTAAAAATTAGAAATAATCTTAAAGCCGCTCAATATGTTACAACCACCACTAAATTATTTGCACAAGAAATTAAAAAATTTAATAAAAATGTTTTTGTTCTCCCCAACGCGATTAATCCAAATGAGCCTCAATTTAAACATAAGACAGAACCGTCAGATAAGCTTAGATTCGGATGGTTAGGTGGGTCATCTCACTTACATGATTTAAAAATATTAGATGACTGTTTTAGTAAATTAGGTACATTAAAAGAACAATATGAATTATATTTGTGTGGTTTTGATATTAGAGGTACGGTAACTGAGATTGATAAAGAAACAAAGAAACAAAAACAAAGGGATATAAAACCTGAAGAAACTGTTTGGGCTGAGTATGAAAAAATATTTACGAGAAGTCATGATGACGTATCTGAAGAATATAAAAAATATTTATTAGCGTATAAACAACAACCATATAATGATGAAAAATACTATCATAGAGTTTGGACACAACCTGTTACGTCATACGCTAAAAATTATGCTAAATTTGACGTTTCTTTAGCTCCCATTAAAAATCATATCTTTAATAGAATGAAATCACAGTTAAAAGTGATAGAGGCGGGATTTTATAAAAAAGCAATTATAGCTTCTAATATAGGACCTTATACGATTGACTTAAAGCACGCGCTTAAATATGGTGAATTTGTAGATGGTAACGCTTTATTGGTCGATGAGAGTAGAAATCATTCTGATTGGGCTAAACATATCAAGAAGTTAGTTAAAAACCCATCATGGGCAGAAGATTTAGGGGAACGACTATATGAAACCGTAAAAGATACTTATGATTTAAATAATGTAACAAAAACAAGAGCTGAAATATATAAAACAATAACAAAATGATAGACTTACCATTAAACAAACTTTTATTTTTTGACTTAGAAACTGTCGGAGTCGAGAAAGATTTACCAACACTAAAGAAAAATAGACCAGAATTAGCCAGACTTTTTGAAAGTTACTTAGATTGGTTTATTAGGAAATATCCTGACCAAGAAGGGAAAACTCCTGAAGAAATTTTTATTAATAAAGCAGCATTAGTTGCTGAGTTCTCTAAAATAATTGTTGCGTCATTTTCATTTATTACCCCAAACGATGACGTTCATACTCAAACATTCGCCGAAGACGATGAAAAGGAATTATTACTTAAAGTTAGAGATTTATTAAATAAAGTAGATAAATTAGATTTTTACCTATGTGGTCATAATATTAAGTTTTTTGATATACCTACGTTAGGTAAAAGATTTTTAACCAATGGTATATTACCACCTAAATTATTACCTTCATATGAGACTAAACCTTGGGAGGTTAAAGCTTTAGATACTAAAGATATATGGCAATTCGGTAATAATTTTGGTATATCATCATTAGATTTAATGTGTATTTCTATGGGTATTGAAAGTCCTAAAACAGGTGAAATTACCGGTAATTTAGTTCATGACACATATTGGAATTCTAATGGTTTATTGCCGATATCAGATTACTGTGAAAAAGATGTTAATGTGTTAGTAAAATTAATTAGAAAAATTTATAATTTAAAATAAGATATGTTTAAGAAATTTAACGAATTAAAAAATGATATGTCCAAATTAAAAGACATTCAAAAACAACTTAGTGATGTGGATATGACAGACCCTAAGGCGATGATGGAGTCTTTTGGTATTGATTACGATGAATTAGAAAAATCGTTCTCTCCTACTGAATTTGAATCAACACAAGTCGAATACACATACAAATCAATTAATCCCGAACCTAAATACCACTATGGTAGTGATTCAGGATTTGATTTAAGAGCAAATGAAAAGGTAAAGTTAGAACCCTTTGATAGAAAGTTAGTATCAACAGGATTACATATTAATGTACCTAAAAGGTGTGAGATACAAATAAGACCTAAAAGTGGATTAGCTTTAAATAAAGGTTTAACTGTTCTTAACACACCAGGAACTGTTGATGAGGGGTACACGGGAGAAATTAAAGTGATATTAATTAATCTTAGTCCTAACTCTCAGACTATTGAGTTTGGCGATAAAATCGCTCAAGCAGTGATTTGTCCTGTTATACAAGGTAGAGATGTTACTCTAAAAAGAGTTAAAGATATCGAAAATAAAGACCGTAATGAAAATGGTTTTGGTTCGACAGGAAATTAATGTAGATTTTAATGATAACAATAGGATATAGTACAAAAAAAATTAACCCCGAATTTAGAGATTATATTGAAAAGTCTTGCGGTGTTCATAAAGTGGAAGTAATTCCTTTTGAAAATCCAGGCACACACTCCTTAAGTGAAGTATATAACATAATTTTAGAAAAAGCGAATAATGACATTGTCGTACTATGCCATGATGATTTATATTTTGAAAAAAAGAATTGGGGTAACAAAGTATTAAAGCACTTTAAAAGAAATCCTGAATATGGAATTTTAGGGGTTGCGGGCACTAAATTTTTTCCTAAATCTGCAAGGTGGTGGGAAATAACGGAAGAGATGTTAGGTATCGTTAATCACCAACAAGATGAAAAAAAATGGACTAATCAATATAGTGAATCAAAAGGTAGTAAATTAGACGATACCGTTATAGTTGACGGTCTTTTTATTGCGTTAGACAAAACTAAGATAAAACATAAATTTGACGAATCTTTTGATGGGTTTCATTTCTATGATTTAGGATTTAGTTTTAAAAATTTTATTAGTGGAGTTAAAATTGGGGTATTTTATGATGTGAGAATTACTCACTTATCAATAGGTCAAACGAACGATAAATGGGAAAATAATAGGTTAAAATTCTTAAGTATGTACGAAGATAAATTACCAATACTTTTACCAACTAAATTTAATAAAAAACCAATAAAGAAAGGTGAACCATTAGTTACATTAGCGATGCCAATTTATAATTACGCCAAAAGATTAAACCCTACTTTACAATCAGTTTATAATCAAGATTATACTAATTTTGAAATTACTTTAGTTAATGATGGTTCAGATGACCAATACTGTTTAATGAAATTAGATTCATTAGAAGGACAGGAAGGTGTACGAATTATACATAAAGAAAATACGGGAGTTTCCGATACGCGAAATGTGGCGGTTAGAGAAGGTAAAGGTGAATACATACTACCTTTAGATGCTGATGATATGATTCATCCGGGTTATCTTAAAACAGGAGTTAATATTATAAAGAAAAATCCTAAGATAAGTCCCGTATATTGTGATACTGTACACGTTGGGGAAATGCAAGGATTAGAAAAAAGACCTGAGTGGTCAAAAGAAAGACTCTTACAAGGACCATTTATTGTTAACAGTTCTATGTATTCTCGTGAAGCATATGAATCAATAGAAGGGTATAATACTGAAATGAAAGGTTGGGTTGATTATGATTTATGGGTACAAATGATGGACGCTGGTTTTATTGGTAAAAGAATACCTAAAGGATTATTTATTTATTACCACCATGAAAGTGAAGGTAAAGGTTCAGTCTCCACTTCAGCTAGACAAAATATGGGAGAATTACATAAAACAGTTTTAGAAAGACATAACAAAAGAAAAATAAAACAATATAGTGAAAAATAATCCTAATATAGAAGCGTTTGATGAGTTTGGTTATATTTTATGGTATTACGCACCTGTGGCATATCATCAATATTTAGAGGGAAAATTAAAATCGACTTCAAGTAAAATTGGTACTAAACCGGTATTTTATTTTTCCCCAAACCATAAAGAAGAAAATAAACATTTTGACCCACCAATTTTAGCTAAAATTTTAACAGAAGAACATAATACCGCCTGTTATAATATTCAAGGACCTAAATTTGTTAATGATAATTGGTCTCCACCGCCATTCAAAGAATTTTATAAAAATGACGAGTATACTTACACAAAACCAATATTAACTATAAATAATAAAAACACTAAAGAATGGATGACTCATCCTCATAATTATTTCAATAGTGAAATATTAGAAAAAATAATTAAATCCTTTGAAAAAGATTATCAAATCGTTTATATAAGACCACCCGATAATCCTGATAAGTTCAAACTACAAAGAGATAACGGACAAACCACAGTAGATATTGGGGATAAAGAGGTTTTAAAAAAATACCCTTCGGTAATTGATATTGAGACACTATTATCTCAAACTGATAAAAATTATAATGAAGTTCAATTTATGATATTATCTAATTCATTACATCATATAACAGCTGCGGGTGATGCAGTTATACCCTCCTATTTTGGTGGTGATGTTTTTATCTATAATTGCCCTAATTGTATGTCTAAAGATAGGGGAGTTTGGAAAACAGGTTCATGGTTGGAAAAATTATCTGGTTCAAAAGTGTATGGTTATAACGACTACGAGAAATTACTTAATGACTCAAAAAATATGTGGTTACACCCATCAAGAAGATAGTACTTATTACTAATGTAATTTCATTTCATGATAATTAGGTTTACATTGTCCTAACCACCACTGCATTTCAGAAAAACTACTCATATTCGTACCATAAATATCTGTTGATAAACTACCTAAGTATTGGTCTATTAATATATCTTGCATACCTTCCACAGTAGTAAAATCTCCAAATTTGGTTCTTTTAGGCGTAGTGTAAACATCATATCTTTGTTTAATTAAATTTGTTGTCTCAGTATCATCACAGGTTAATAAAATTTTACTTTCAATTTCATCCATTACCCTAAAAAGGTTATCTATTTTAAAATGTCTACCCCATGAGTTATATTCTGCAGGAAAACTTCTAAAAGTTCTAACGCTAACTGCACAATATTCACCTAACTTTTCTTTCTCTTCTTTAATTTTATTTGAAATATAATCGATAGGTTCTAAAGTTTTGATAACTTCAATATATCTTTTTTTAAGGTCAATAGGTAACTTATCTTTACCTCCTTCATTATGTGTATTCATTTGAGGATGAATAAATTTGCAGTCAGATACACTACCTATGGCATTACCATTATAAATATTTTTATATAAATCATTAAACTTACATCTAACCCCACCACCACTTTTAGGTACATCCCATCTAAGATTTATACCTCCATGTTTTACTATAGAGGATATAATACATTTCATCCTATTAGAAATACCACCATAGGGGTTACAATTTATCATAAATTTGTTTTTTTATATTCTTTATGATATTTCCTACCCATATGACCTACAAAGGGGTCCCATATTGAACCAAAATCAATCATAGTACACTTATCCCCAATTAAGTCATAAAGTTCATCTACAATGACGTTAGTAGCCATAGAGGATGATAACCCAAAGACTACATCATCGTATTTTTCTGTCATTTTTATCATATCGTTTTTAATTCTTTCTTTATCTAAAAAACAATTAACTGGAGGTACACTAACAAAATCAGTATATTTAATATCTATTTTCTTTAACTTATCACTTGACACAATAACAAAATTTCTACTTTCTAAGGATTTAACTAATGGACTTAACTGACCACTTAATGCGGCATCTTCCCATATTCCCGCATTAACCCATTTAAGGTCAATATTATTACTTTTTATAAATGGTAATAACATATGAAGTATATTTTTTATTTGACCATGGTCTAAGTTCCATATCGCTTTATAATATCCTTTATCGTTATTTAACGCGGTATTGAGTGATTTCCTCATTTCAGGAAAATATTTATGACCATCACAATTTTGACCTGGCACACCCATTGAACAAAACCATTCCCCATCACCCCATCGAGTAAATGAGAAATTATCTTTATTATTTATTTTTTCTATGTAATAATCTATTGGATTATTTTTAATATTTTTCATTTCAGTATTTATAATTTTATTTATGCATTTGGCTCTATTAATAACGGCAAATCTGTATTTACATAGTATAGTATCTTTTTACTCGACGCTCGATAAATAGTATGTCCGACATCTGTAATATCTGTAAACTCACTATCTAATAAATTTAGAAAGGTCAGTTGACACGTCAGAAAACCACCATACATTTTATCTTTTTGTAACTGAAATAACTTATTGTGTTTATCAAAAGTTGGTTTTACTATACCGTTGTCTAATAAACCATTAGATATGGAAGCGTGATTATTTTTCCAAAAAGACGAGACATAACCATAACAATTAGTTTTAATTTTATTTATAAAAAAATCAAGAAAATCTACCCTGCTTGGAATATAATCATCTTCAATTAAAAAAGAATAAAGATAATCGGTATAAGTATCTAATACACCCCTTTCCCATGCTCCGTAAGAACCATGTAAGTTTTCACGAACTATCAGTTTACCTGTAAGATTAGATTTTTCTATAAAGTTATTTATATTTTTTATACATTCTTCATCATTTTCTGATTTATTTATTATAAATGTAAATCCACTAATATGGTTAGGTTTTTTTTCTAAAAAATTAAAATGTTTCTCTAAAAACTCATTAATTGGTAAATGTCCCAAATAACCCCTCCTTTTACCGGCATAAACCGCAACAATATAATTTACCATTTTTCTTTTTTATACTTTAATTTAGTAACCTAACATTGACACATCATAATTATCATACAATTGTACTTGCGTACCTATTGATTTTGATGGTTTTATAACAATTTCCGGTAACTTTAAATTAGGGTCACCAATAAACTCTCTTATTATTTTTAATTGGTTTTCTAAGTCAAAACAAAGGTCCTCATACTTTATGACTAAATCTGCCTCTTTACATGATTTAATCGACTGTCTTATATAATATTTTATTTTACCATCTAAACTATCGCTTAAAAGATGTCCCCTCAAATCATAACGGTCTATTAACTTTCCATACTTTACATGTGGTATATACTTATCTTTAACCGCCATATCTATTGGATGTCTCATAACATATACAGTTTTGCAGTTCGGGTACTCTTTTTTTAATTCATCATTTATAAACATAAAATGACCATGTTTAATTGCAAATTTATTAGAATTTTTAGTGAATTTTAAGCGTCCATTAATAAAGTTAAAAAGGTAGGAAAATTCTTTTCTACCCCAACACAAATCAAAAAATTGAACAAATCTTCCTTTACCGAAGTCTAATGAGTCACCACCAATTTCTCTCCCAACATAATAACCAAAACCTTCAAATATTTCGGAGACTACTCGACTTCCAGTACCCCCAAACCCCCCTATAAAAATTTGATTAATTTTTTCTTTTCTATGTTCCATACATTTAATTCTTTTATATGGGTTTAATTATTAATGGTAATAAGACTCGGCTATGTTTTGGATATCTTATATGAATAGGGTCGTTCCCCCCATGACAATGTAAAAACAAGGTATAAGCGACCTTAGTTATATCTGCAAAACAAAATCCTAATTTATAAAATTCCGTCATAAAATGAATTTGACAATCTCCACCACTACCGTAATATCCATTACCTACATATTCTTTAAGTACATTAATATTACCTCTCATTAAATTATTGGATATCATACCTGTAGATATAGATGCGTATCGGTTTTGATAAAATGAACAGACATAAATTATATCTTGTTTAAATTCACCCCAAAAATATTTTAAAAAATCTTTTAAAATAGGTATATAGTCATCTTCAATAATAAAACTCCAACCATACTTTGTATGGTTTTTTCTCATAACGTGTGAAAACCCCCCATAACTCAACCCTTCATTCTCTCTTAAAATTATTTCATAATTAAATTTTATATCTGAAGAATTAATAAATTCAATTAATTCTTCATCCAATGAGGTTTTACTTTCTTGTATAACAAACGATACTAATCCAATATTAGGTAAATTATTATTTAAAAATTCTATATGTTTAGTTGCGAATTCAATACCTCTATAACTACCATAACATCTTCGTGGACCATTATAAAAAGATATAATATAATTAACATTTTGTACGACCTTAAGGTCCGCATCTAATATAGGTTTATTATAAACCATTTTAATATAGTTATTATTCCTTATTGTTTTAACTTCACCCACTACCTCTATAAATCCTAATGACTCATATAATTTTTTAGCGAAATTGTTTTCAAAAACCCATAAAGTCGCATATTTTTTATTTTCTAAATATAAGTTATATGCTTGTCTGGCATATCCTTTTTTACGAAAATCAGGGTGTATATCGCACCCAACCTCATCACCATTAGTTCTAATATAACCAACAGATTCTTCATCAATCTCTATTATAAACCATAAAGGATTATTAGACTCAAACCATGATTTACAGTCGTCATATGTAAATACTGAATCATTTTCTAAAAATTTTCTAGTTGACTCATCATTCCTAACTTCTAATAAAAAAGATAAATCATCTACAGTTAACTTTCTTAATATCATTTACCATCCCTTTTTAATAGTATCAACAATGTACTGTCTATCTTCAGTCGTTACCCACCAACCAACAGGTATTGATACCATTTTACCAATGGTTTTATCTAAGTTAGGTAAATTACATACAAACTCTCTAACACAGGTATGTTTGTCATTTCTTTCGTGTACTTGAGAAACCGCAATTCCGTGATTACCCATATGTTTATAAAATAAGTCTTTGTTATCGACAAGTACTGAATATATCCAAAAAGATGAATCAAATCCATCCTCTCTTTTTAATAATGTAAGACCTTTAATATCTTTAAGATTTTCATCATAAAATTTAGCGTTTGATTTATGTTTCTCAATTATCTCATCAGCATGTTTTAAATTTTCAATACCTACTGTTGCGCAAACATCGTTCATGTGAAATTTATACCCCCATTCTTCAATATCTGCCTCACATCTAAAATCTTTTCTATCACCATCTCTATCGATACCATACCACCTTATTAATCTCGCTCTATCATTTAACTTTTTATGTGGTGAAAGTAATAATCCCCCATCAATGGATGTTATATGTTTGATAGCTTGTAATGAAAACATCGTTAAGTTACCGTGAGTACCTATATTTTTTCCTTTATATGTTGAACCAAAAGAGTGTGCTCCGTCTTCAATTACCGCGGGTTTAAATCCGTACATACGTTGAGCCTTTTCTTGAATTTCTTTTATTTTGTCTAAGTCGTTTGGATATCCGCCCCAATGAACTAACATTATAACTTTAGTTTTTGGAGTTATTTTTCTTGCTAAATCATCCAAATCCATATTTAAAGTTTCAGGGTCAATATCCACCCATTTAATCTTTAAATTATTTGCCAATACAGGCCAATTAGACGCGGTACAAGTTAATGGTGTAGCTAAAACTTCATCACCGTCTTCTAGTCCTGGCCATTTTGAATCGTAACCAATAACTCCTTCATAAACTACTTGATTTGTTGATGGTTTTTTTAATAAATGTAAGGCTAAGTGAAGAGCAGATGTTCCGGCATTAACCGTTGATACGTAATCATGATTGAAGTGTGTCTTCATCATCTCTTCTAATTCATTTACTTTAGGTCCTTGACCGATATAACCGCTATTGATTACTTTAGTTACCTCTTCGGCCGCAGTTGGGGCCATGAATACCCTGAATAAGTCTATTTTTTTCATATTATGTTGTTTTATATACTATAAGTTATTAATTTAGTTATAAAAATAAACAAACAATTGAGATTTTTAAATAGTATAGTACATTTAGGTTAGAATTAAAATTATAATTATGAAAATAGTAGGTATAGTTGGAAACGGGTTTGTAGGGGAGTCACAAATTTTTGCGTTTTCACCAACAAATGAAATTAGAGTGTATGATATAGACCCATTAAAATCGACACATACTAAAGGTGAAACACATAAATCAGATTTTATATTTGTATGCGTACCAACACCTATGAGTGTTGACGGTAGACAAGACTTATCCTTCATTGAAAAAGTTTTTGAAGAGTCTGTTGAGGGACCCATTTATATTATCAAATCAACTGTCTTACCTGGTACTACAGAAGAGTTACAGAGAAAATATCCCCATTTAAATATAATATTTTCACCTGAGTTTTTAACTGAAAGAACGGCTAAATTAGATATGTTAACTCAATCTAGAATAATTTTTGGTGGTGATAAGGAACTAACCGATAAAGTTGAAAAACTATTTTCAAATAGATTTATGAATCGTCACTTCATACATACCGATTCAAAAACTGCCGAATTTATAAAATATATGAATAATACATTTTTTGCGACTAAAGTCTCATTAATGAATGAATACCATAGATTAGCTAAATTAGTCGGAATTAATTGGGATGACGCGGTATACGGTTTCTCATCTGATGGTCGTGTTGGAGATTCACACTTACACGTACCTGGACCTGATGGTAAATTAGGTTTTGGTGGTACATGTTTTCCTAAAGATATTAACGCTATTATTTCTATGGCAAATGATGTTGGAGTTAATATGAACATATTAGACGCAGCTTGGAAAACTAACTTAGAGGTTAGACCCGAACAAGATTGGAATAAACTAAAAGGTAGAGCAATATCGTAATATGAGATTAATAACTGGAAATGGATTAGTAGGTTCATCATTAAAGGGAGATGTAAAAATTTCCACTCAACATTTTGACTTAAGAAATAGTGAAAGCGTAAAATCAATGTTTAAGTTTTATAACCCGAAAGAAGTGATTCACACCGCAGCTAAAGTTGGTGGGTTAGGTTCTAATATGAAGTATAAAGGTGAGTACTTTTACGATAATATTATGATGAATACTAACGTCATTGAACAAGCGAGATTGAGTGGTGTAAAAAAATTAGTAACCTTTTTATCCACCTGTGTTTTTCCTAATGAAGTTGATTATCCATTAACTGAAGATAAAATACATTTGGGTGAACCTCACACCTCTAATAATGCTTATGCTTATGCAAAAAGAATGGCTGACATACAAATTAGGGCCTATCGAGAACAATACGGGTTACAATATAAATCAGTAATACCAACAAATATTTATGGACCTAATGATAATTTTTCTTTAGAACACGGTCATGTTATGCCTATGTTAATACATAAAATGTATTTAGCTCAAAAAAATAATACTCCGTTTGAGGTTTGGGGTTCAGGCAATCCTCTACGAGAATTCATCTATTCAAAAGATATTGCTAAACTAACCGAATGGGTTTTAAATGAGTATAATGAAGACGAACCAATAATACTTACTACCTCAGAAGAGATTTCAATTAAAGAACTAGTTGATTTATTAGTAAACGAGTTTAACTTTAAGGGTAAAGTAATTTTTAATACCGATAAACCTGAAGGTCAATTCAGAAAACCTTCAGACAACTCAAAAATAAAAAAGTACTTACCCGATTTTAAATTCACCCCTATCGAAGTCGGAATAAAAGAAACGGTAGATTGGTTTAAACAAAATTATGAAACAACGAGAAAATAAAGTTGCCTTAATAACCGGAATTAATGGTCAAGATGGTTCCTATTTAGCTGAATTTTTATTACAAAAAGGATACGAAGTTTGGGGAACAGTAAAACGTAATTCAGTTTCAGAAAACCAAACTAATCGTTTAGGTAAATCTTATGAGTTAATAAAGGATAACTTAGAGTATGTTGATATGACTGATTTATCCTCACTAATAAGGATAATACAAAAATGTAAACCTGATGAGATTTATAACTTAGCTGCTCAGTCACACGTAAGAATATCTTTTGACCAACCGATATATACCGCTAATGTTACCGCTATTGGTACACTCAACCTATTAGAGTCCGTAAAATTAATTGACCCAACCATTAAAATATACCAAGCTTCTTCATCTGAAATGTTTGGAAACAATACTGATGATGATGGTTACCAACGAGAAAATACTCCGATGAGTCCAGTTTCGCCTTATGGGTGTTCAAAAGTTTTTGCCTATAATATTTCAAAAAATTACCGTAACTCATATGGGATGTTTATTTCAAATGGAATTTTATTTAATCATGAGTCACCAAGAAGAGGTACTAATTTTGTCACTAATAAAGTGGTTAAAACTGCCGTTGAAATTAAAAAAGGACTTAGAAGTGAGTTAGTATTAGGTAATATGGATGCAACAAGAGACTGGGGACACGCAAAAGACTATGTCGAAGCTATGTGGTTAATATTACAACAAGACGAACCAGATGACTTTATATGTTCTACAGGGGTATCACACTCAGTTAAAGACTTAGTTGAATACGTATTTAATAAACTAGAACTAAATGTAGAGGAATATGTTAAAGTTAATGATAAATATTTTAGACCTGAAGAATTAAAAGATTTAAAGGGAGATAATAGTAAATTAAGAGAAAAAACTAATTGGTCGCCTAACTACACATTTGAGAGTATGTTAGATGAAATGATTGAATACTGGACCGGATTTAATCATCAAAAATAAAATTTAAATTATATATAATAATGGCAAGAAAAGTAGAGACGAATAATAAAATACCGAGAAAAGATTTAATTAATAAAATAATAACTAAAAACCCTAAACAAAAGTTTTTATCTGAAAGTCAAAAAGAGTACTATAATATATTAAAATCAAGTGAGATAACAATCTGTACCGGACCAGCAGGTGTTGGTAAATCATATATAGCGATGAAAGCAGCTGTAGAGCTTTTAATGGAAACAGATAATTCTTATGAAAAAATTATAATTGTTAGACCCGCGGTCGAGGCAGAAGAAAAATTAGGAGCATTACCTGGTAATCTCGAAGAAAAATTAGACCCCTATATTTTCCCTTCATATTATTTATTAAATAAAATCATAGGTAAAGAAGTTAGAGAGAAATTAAAGGAAAACGATATAATTGAAGTTTTTGCCTTAGCATATATGAGAGGTATGAATATTGATAACTCGTTATTAATCTTTGAGGAAGCTCAAAACTCAACACCGAGTCAAATGAAATTACTATTAACACGAATAGGATTTAATAGTAAATTTTTTATTTCTGGAGATATTGACCAGACAGATAGGTATCGTGATAAGACCCAATCAGGATTATATGACGCTACCATGAGATTTAAAGATATGGAAAAAGTTGGTACGTTTAACTTTAAAAATGAGGACATTATACGTAATCCATTAATAACTAAAATATTAGATAGATACGACACATGAGAATAGCATTTGACATTAACGGAGTACTAAGAGACACTTTTTTAAAAGCGGAACAAATATATCAAAAATATTATATTGATGAGTTTGAAGATGAGAACACATTAACTTATAATGAAGAAACTGAAGAATTCGATGAAAAAGGAGATAAAGACACTTTTAAATACGAACTAGATTTACCGGTAAAATCTTTAGATAATCTAATAAATCACTTTAAATTTAAAAATAAAGAAGATTTATATGATTTTTTCTACGTTGATTTCGCCATGCAAATTTTTGGTCATTCACCGTCTATCAGCGGACCCACATTTAATGTTTTAAATGATATATACGAAACCTTAAGAGATAACCATGAAGTGATAATCGTGTCTGATGAAATTGGTAAGTCTAAACCATCGACATTATTTTTTCTATCAAAGTATGGGTGTTTAGTTGAAAAAATAAAATTCTATTCTAATATTACATTAGACAGTATGTGGGATGAGGTGGATATTTTAATTACGGCAAACCCAAATCACATCATAGAACAACCACAGAATAAAACAGTTATTAAGTACTCCACATCATATAATGAAGAAGTTAAATCGAAATATAGTATTAATGATATCGTTGAATTTAAAGAACTATATAAAAAATTAAAATTAAAATAATGTTACAATTTTTAGGTGAGAACTATTACGTTGATTTTGAATCTTTAGAGTCACAAGTTAACATACCAAAGTCAGATAATGAAGAAGTGGTAATTTCTGAAGATAAAGATGAAGATAAATTTTTACAACATATTAGTGTTGTAAAATTTGAAACAATAAAAATGATGTTAGAGGTTGTATTAACCGAAAGAGAAGAATTAGATAATAATTTAGGTATACGTGGAACTTCAAAGAGTTTAAGTATTCCCTTTAAAATTGCATTTAATACCTTATTAAGACACGGAATTATAAAATATATTTAAATTATGAACACAGAACTATTAAATAAAGTTGAACAATCAGTTCAGAGATTAAAAGATAAATCAGTTAGAATTTATTTTTTAACACAAGATACTAAGGGTAATGCTAGGGCATCCGTAAGACAAACTTATGAGATTGCCTTAACTCTTAAAAATAACGGATTTAATCCAATCATAATTCATGAAACAAAAGAATATACGGGAGTTTCTGAATGGTTAGGTAAGAAATATATGGAATTACCTCACGAATCTATTGATGGAGAAAATTTAAAAATTTCTCCTGAGGATTTTATGGTCGTTCCTGAAATATACGGTCACGTATTAGAGCAAGTATCAAATTTACCTTGTGGTAAAATTATTTCTTGTCAAGCGTATGACCATATGTTAGAAACACTTCAACCAGGTACCACTTGGTCACAATATGGTTTCTTAAAGGCTATCACTACAAGTGAAAAACAGACAGAATATGTTAAGAGTGTTATGAAAAATGTCACATTTGATATTATTCCACCTTTCATTTCTGAAATATTTTCACCTAAAGAAGTCCCATCTAAACCAATTATTTCTATACATACTCGTGAACAGAGGGATACGATGAAAATAATTAAAACCTTTTATTTAAAATACCCACAATTTAGATGGGTAACATTTAGAGATATGAGAGGTCTTAATCAAGAAGAGTTCGCAGAGTACCTAAAGGACTCATTTGTTTCTATATGGGTAGACGACACGTCATCGGTAGGTACTTTCCCACTTGAATCTATGGCAAGTAAAACACCTGTAATTGGTAAGGTACCTAACTTAAAACCTGAATGGATGTTAGAGAATAATGGGATATGGACATATGAGTTAAATCAGATGACTGACATTATTGCTGAATTCACTCAAAATTGGTTAGAGGATAATATAAATGAAGAGTTATATACCGTAGGTTTAGAAACCGCTAATAAATTTCAAAACAGAGAAGAGTTCGAGTCTAACGTCATAAATACCTTCACGGGTTACTTAGATATTAGAAAAGTTACATTCGAATCTCAATTAGATAAACTTAAAGTAGAAGAAGAAAATTAATAATTATGGAAAATAAATTAAATGTATCGGCGATACTACCTATCAACTCATCGAAAGTTAAAAATTTTGTAGATTTTTTTAGTAGTTGTATCCTATCAATAGCAAAACAATCAACACCGATTGATGAGTTAGTTATTGTACACAGCGATGAAGAATCGTTAAAAGAAGTAGTACAAAATTTCAACTACAGTGGTCTTACAGTGAATTTGGTAGAAAACACTGGAGATGTTGATTTTGCGTCTCAAGTAAATTTAGGTGTTGAAAACGCTAAAAATGAATGGGTTTCATTAATTGAATTTGATGATGAATACGCATCAATATGGTTTAAAAACGTTAAAAGATATATGGAAGCTTACCCAGAGGTTTCAGGGTTTCTACCTTTAGTTCTTGATGTAGACGAGAAAGGAGTTTTTGCTGGATTCACAAATGAAGCAACCTTTGCAGCTAATATGAATTCTGAAATTGGTTACTTAACAAATGAAGTTTTATTAAACTATCAAAATTTTCAAACAAGTGGAATAGTAATTAAGAAATCAATATTTAATGACTTTGGCGGATTTAAAAAATCTATGAAATTAACTTTTGTATATGAGTTCCTACTAAGACTGAGTTATAATTCAGTAAATATTATGACAATACCAAGAATTGGATATAAACATATGAACATGAGAGAAGGAGGAATTTTTTGGAATTACAAATTTGGTGAGAAAAAAATAACTGAGGACGAAGTTGCGTTTTGGATAGATACCGCTAAAAAAGAACATTTTTTTATTGAGGATAGAGACATAAACTATCAAGTAATGGATGTTTAATGATATTAAAACCCAAAAACACTACTTCTAATGATGAATCAGTTAAGATTGTAGTGTCAGGTAATACCATAACTACTGAATTAGTATCCGGTAGCACTGTAACTACTGAGGTAGTGTCGGGTAGTACTGAGACTGACGAATCTAGTGAACCAAAAAAGAGGGGGAGAAAACCAAGCCCCACTAATTATTTTGCTGAGAGAGAAGAAAGAGCGGTTAGATTATTTCTAACGGCTTCTACATATACCGAAAAAAATGAAATATATAATGAATTTCTAAGGACACCTTTAGATAAAATGATAGAATCAATCATTCGTAGATATAAACTTTATAGAAAAGGTATGGAGTTTCGTGAAATTAATCATGATACACATTCATTTTTAATAACTAAAGTAGAAAAATTTAAACCTGAAAGGAATAAAAAGGCGTATTCTTATTTTGGTACTATTTGTAAAAATTACCTAATGGGTATGATTATAAAAGACCAAAAAGAACAGAATCGAAAAATTTCTTATGAAGATATCACGACTAAATTAGAAAGTAGACCTGATATGATTTATTATCTCGAACATGAGAAAGTAGATGCGACAGATGTAATTAGACACTTTATTAAAGAATTAGAGAATTATATAGAATCTAACGATTTAAATAATAACGAATTAAAGTTAGGGTACGCACTAATAGAGTTATTTGAGAACTATGGTAACATTTTTATTGGTACGGATAATAACAAATTTAACAAGAATATTATACTATTATCTTTACGTGATATGACCAATATGTCCACTAAAGAGATAAGGACATCAATGAGGAAGTACAAAAAATTATATTACGAGCTAACAAATAAGCTACATAATCTGTAAAAAGTTATTCTATAAATATTTATAATATTATGGCAAGACCTAAAAAAAAACAAATAGTATTAAGTAAGGACTCAGTTCTTTCTCTTATGCAAGAAATTTATAATGAACTTGTTGAACAGAGAGCGACTGCCATAAGGATTCAAAATAAAATGTTAGCGATGTTAAAGGACCCTGAAGATATGACCGTTATTGGTCCTGTTATTAAGGAACAACAGAAAATCGTAAACGATACCATAGAGAAAAAATTATCACTATCAAAATTACAATCATCAATATGGGAAAAAACTAGTAACACTACAAGTGAAGATTTCAGTTTATCCGATATTGATGACGATACATTACAGACCCTAATACAACAGGATTTAGGTAATGACGATAAAAAAGGTGGTTATAATCTAGATTAAAATTAACCATTATGCCAATTAAAGATAAATTTAATCAAGCGAGTTCTAAAATTGATTCTTATAAGTCTACCATCCAAACCACGGTTAACGAAGATAAGATAAAAAAATTAAGTGACGGATTAGACAGTAATATCTCAAAAGCTAAGAGTGAAACCTTAAAGCAACTTAATGCTATGGGTGACATTAAACAAAGAGCTCAACAAGAGTTCCAAAACACTTTCGATGAGTTAACTAACTTACTTAAGAAATCCATGCCAAGTGGAGATAAGTTTAAGAATACTGGTTCCTCAACTATGGATTTCCTTATCAAGCAAGTTCTAATGGCAAGTCAAAATACTAAGTCTAGAATAGGTGAAATAATTACAGATGAAGTCTTAAAGGTTGCCGGTTGTTCTGAAGAACAAGAATTTAATAATCAACCAATTTATGTTCCAGTCTCCGATATTGATTTAAAAGAGTTATTAAAAAATGACCCATCAGGTAAACCATGGTCTCTAAGATATGAAAAAAATGACATTTCAGTTGGTTCTCAACCATTTTCGATGGATAGAGAACTTTATAATCGACTACAAAATCAAGGAACATCATTCAACAGTGAGTATGGTAATAGTTATCCCGGAGCATCAGGAGTAGGTCTTTTTGATTTAAAATATGTGACAACTTATAATGACCCAATCACATCAACACCAATTTTTGGTGATTTTTATGAGGTAACATTATCTAACAGATTAACGGGAAATAATGTAGGTGATTTTTTACGAGACTATTATGGGTCTATTGATTTAATTGACTTTAGTATGGTTTCGGTAGAGATTATGAATATGTTAACTAACATTATTGATATATCAGGTGGTATTTCAGTCAACCAAAAAGAGGAACAAAGTAAATTTGAAAAAATAATACAAAGAATATTAGGTTTATGTTTTGATAGTAAAAAAGAAATAGATGTTCAAGGAACCGCTAAATTAGGTCAATTAGATAATATCGACCAATCATTTTTTGAGATGGCACCTGTAGATTTAAAAAATATTGAAATAGAGGTTAATAATATGATTCAAGGGGTTACTGAATTTACGGATTGTAACAATCTAAAGTTCCCCGTTAATACCGAAGCATTATTAGACTCAATGACTCAGTTAATTAATGATGATAATGGTAATGCTGGCGATAACGCCAATAATTTAATGTCATTAGTAAATGGTATGTCAAAAGACCAAGATTGGAAATTAAATATTCCTTCGGGTGTAGATTTAAATTTAAACGTCGCAATAAACAGTGATTTTTTAAAGATAATACCTAAAGCGGTAATGTTTGCAATACTAAGACCAAAAATGCTTTTAGGATTACAAATTGTTATGAAATCGGTTAACCCTAATTTTTCAAATATTTTAGCATTTAGTAGTTTAGAGTCTTTTATTAAAACTTTCGGTAAGTTTATTACTAATATGTTAAGTAAGATTGCCGCGATATTTGTGGAGGAATTATTTATTCTATTAAAAAAGAACTTAAGATTACTAGTAGAAACTTTAATAATAGAAGTGATAAAAGAAGCTAAAAATAAACAAGCCTCGATGATAGCCGGTGTAATATTTATGTTAATACAATTAATAAAGGGGTTTATTGATTATAGGGAATGTAAAAGTTTAGTTGATGAAATATTAAAACTCTTAAACTTAGGCGCCGCAGCATCAGGTATTTCATTACCATCATTTGCGTTGGCAGCTAGCTCATTATTGGGTGGGTTTTCACCGACAAGAGCCATGACTGAAGTTACTGAAAGATTTCAATCTTTAGGTATACCGACAGGAGATTTACCAAGTGGAGCAGTAAATATTGCGATGCCGGCAATAGCCCAACAAATAAAGGGTAGTTATCAAGAACAACTATCTAACGGTAAGGTTGAAGTGTGGATACCACCATTAGCGGTACCACCGGTAGTTGCCGGCTCAACGTTACCTGCTAAAGCATCTGGAAAATCTTATTAAAATGACTGAAGAAAAAGTAACAAAAATATTATTAGAATATAAGACAAGTCCCAATAAAGACTTGATGGAGGTAATGGATTTTTTAGAAAATGATTTCCAAGAAACTAAAAAGAATATAATAAAATTAACACATCATTTAGATAGTAGTGAATTAATCTACAATAAAATCTTAAATGAATATAAAAGTAGAACTAAATAATGGCAAACACTAACATCCCATATAACAATAGGATAATATACGTTGGAGAATGTATAGACAATAATGACCCAATGGGATTAGGTCGTATTCGTGCAATTTTAAAAACTGAAAATACGATTGATAGAGAAAAGAGTGTTAATAGTTCTATAGGTGTTACCGAATATTGGGGACCTAAGGACCCTTTTGTTATTAGACCACTATTACCAGTTTTTATTAATACCTCACCCAAAAAAGGTGAGTTTGTTCATCTTATTTATTCTAATCCGGATGATAAGTCTAATCGTGATAAATTTTATGTTTCTGGAGTGTTTTCATCACTTACGAACACTAACCAAGAACCATACGACTCAGCGGTAAGCGAAAGTAATTTAGGTAGTAGGAATAAACAACTAAAACAATTACGTAATCCTGAAACAGGTTTAGAGTTTGAATCAAATAATAAAGGAGTCTATTCTATACCTGATGATATTTCAATTGATGGTAGAGGTAGTGCGGACATTATCGTTAAAAATGATACTGTACTTTTAAGAGCCGGTAAATTTAATGGGGTGGCAAAACCTAACGTGTACCCAGTAGGTAACGATAATAGGTCCTTTCTCCAACTCAGTAAGTTTAATAAAAAAACAACTTACGGTACACCTGAAAAATTATATAAGTTTAAATATAGACATAAACCAATTAAACTATTGGTGGAATATAATGTGATTAACCCTGATAATAATTCAGACGCATATACGGGCGGTATATACATTTATACTCTAACTCCAAGTGAAAGAATTGGTACCCAAACTTTTAATTTAACTACAGATGTTGAAAGTGGTAAAAACTTATACCAAAAATTTGAATTTATAGGTTTAACCGTTAATAAATTAACCTCATTAATAAATGAGATTATTGAAGGGGTGTCAGAAAGATTAGTTCCTGACCTATCCAATATTACTACTTCAGTTACCCCTTTAGGCCCATTTAGGTTAAGGTCAGGTGCTGAATCAATTTTTCCAATTTACTTTAGACCTCAACATAGTTTATATAGAAAATTAACTTCAGATACTTCGCAAACAAATGAAAAACTATTTGTTGCTAATTTAATGTCGGGCATAAAAATTATTCCGTCAGATTTAAAGGGGGGGTATGGTTTAGTTTATGACCAAAGTAAGAGAGGTGACGTACCATTTACGCCTGAAAAAAATGTTATAATTCCAGAAAAAGAAGTGTTATTAAATAATACCGCATCTATATTGGGAGGTGACTACGTCTACTTATTATCCCATAAATCAACCAAGAGTAGTACGGGAAAAGTAAATTTATCAAACACTTTATACGGTATTGAAGAATATACTCTTTCTGATGAGATTGAACCTAAAACATCATCAATAGTTCGAGGGGAAGAATTAGTTGAATTATTAAATTTAGTTGTTCAATACGTAATCGGACATGTCCATCCTTACCATGGTATGGTTCCTGATGGTACCTCTGTTAACGGTGTAACCCAAGATAAGTTACTAGAAGAACTTAGAAATGCAAATCAAAAGATACTAAATAAGTATATTCGTATAAACTAAGTATTTATATTAAAAAGAGTTTATGTCAGTTTATAAATCATATTTTAATAGGAACACTACAATCGTTTCAAATTCTTATGCTAATACAGGTAGAAATCCCATATGCGAATTATTCTTTGGAGGGGTAAATAATGTAATAACACCAAAAGGGTATAGTCGACTTTTATTCAACATTGAGTTATCAGGTTTAACTAATCAAATAAGTGGAGGCCAAATTTCTACGGGTTGCTCAAAGAATATGACACATATTCTTAACATGACTAATACCTCATCATTCGATAAGGAATTACTAAACGATACTTGGTCAAATGGTAGAAGGAGAGCAACTTCCTTTGATTTAGTACTTTTTAGAATTCCAAAAGTTTCGGGGTCAACAGGTGATATTCAATCATGGGATGAAGGTGTTGGGTACGATTATTATGATTTTACAGAATTACCCACAGATAAATCCTACTCAAGTAGACCAACTAACTGGTATGAGCCACAAACAATTTCAAAATGGTCGGTTCCTGGTGTTTATGATAATTTAAATAGTAACTTAAATTCAGGACTTAATTTTTCAGGTTTAACAATTATTGATACACAACATTTTGAGTTCGGTAATGAAGACATTAAATTTGATATGACTCAAGAAATTAACGATATCTTAACAGGAGCCACTACAGGTGTGACTGGATGGGGTGTCGCTTATTACCCTCAAGTTGAAAATATTACAGGTCTAACTGAAAATTATTCTGTTGGGTTTTTTACTCGACATACTCAAACTTTCTATGAGCCTTATTTAGAAACTACACATGATGACTTAATTCAAGATGATAGAAATATTTTTTATGAGAAAAAATCAAATAGGTTGTATCTTTATAGTTACCAATTTGGTAATCCTCAGAATTTTGATGAACTACCCACTGTAGATATCACGGATATGTCAGGTGCGGTTAAATACTCAAATTTAACTACGTGTCAAGTAACTAATGGTGTATATGAAGTTATAGTGTCAGGAGTAACCGAAACAAATATACCGTGTATGTATTATGATACATGGAAGAATTTAAAAATAAATGGAGTAGATATTTCTAACGTAACTAATGAATTTGTAGTTAATGATTTATCGGACTTATACCAAATAGGTTCCACAACTAATGACCCTTCAATATATGGTTTTGATTTTTACGGGATTAAACAAGATGAAAAGATATTAGGTCCCGATACTCGTAAAGTTAATGTTATCATTAAGAAAGCGTATACGACAAATGAAATATTAAATAAAGTTGACGCTTATTACCGGGTATATGTTAGAGAAGGAAAAACTGAAGTTCAAGTTCAAGATTGGACAAAATTAAATAGAACACCAGATAGTCATTATTTTATTTTTAATACTGACGATAAAATACCAAATGAATATTTTATTGATATAAAGGTTATTACCGATAGGGAAATTAATACTTATAAAAGAGAACTTAAATTCCAAATAGTTAATAGAAAATGATAAAATTAACAATAACCGAAAACGACATTCTTGAGATTATTACACGAGTAATTAACGAAAAGAAGAGAAGTAGAAAAAAGAAAAAAGATACCACTTTATGTTCAAGAGGTAAAAACGCCGCTAAGGCAAAGTACGATGTCTATCCATCAGCTTATGCTAATGGTTATGCAGTTCAAGTTTGTAAGGGTAAAATGCCAGATAAAGATGGTGTAAAAAAATGTTCAGGTAAGTACTGTACCAATAAAAATTAATAATTGAGATTTACATAATGAAACACATGAATGGAACATACTAAAGATTTATGTGCTGGGTGTGGTTTATGTTGTAACAGTATATTATGGCCAGGAGTTCATGTTGAGGAATCTAAAACTCATTTATTTAATACTATAACGCCCGATAAGGGGTTTAATCATAATGGGGAATCTATTATATTAAACTCAGGAATGCATTTATTTAAAAAAAAATGTGAGCATTTAGATAGTTGTAACTTATGTGGTATTTATGATGATAGACCCACTAATTGCCGTAAATTCTATTGTGGTGTATTTAGAGAAGTTGAGGATAATAAAATAACTTTTGAATTCGCTAAATCCCTAATAAAAGAACTTAAAAGTAATCCGAATAACCAATCTTTGGTTAATAGGTTTAAAATATTTCCACAGAAAATTAATAAATTATAAAAAATTAATACTATATTTGTAACTTAAACATTTAAAACCATGAATAGAGGATATAATAACCCAACTTACCAATTTACTAAAATCGATGAAGTTAATAACGAAAAAACTGTTATTCTTGAAACAGAAGCTTCTTGTGTTGAAAAAGCATTAGACTATTTTTATATTATGGAACCTAAGTCGTATGGTAATCCAAACTATAGTATTGGAATTAAACCAACTAACTTTAATCGTGATATTGCTCAGGAATGGAGTTAAACTGATTTAGAAATAACCCATTGGTACCCTATATCTCCTCCATTTAATAACCATTTAACGTACTTCTTGTCATTTTCGGGATTACCCTTATATGACTCATTTAAAGTGATTATTTCTTTAGTATTATCAAAAAATGTTTTAATTTTATTTAAATCATTTTTATGTATTACTTTATTTTCTACAATTTTTTCAATAAATCTATTAATTTCACCACCCTTTTTAGAGTACACTAAACCCTTTTTCATTTGACTTATAACAGGTGATGGAACTCGAATATAGTCATTATCCTCTATTATAACAATTTTAAGGTCACCAGAACCTTTAATTACTCTGTGGTATGTCTCTTTATTAATAGAGTATTTTTGTCCAACCTTAAGGTCCTGAGGTAGTTCCTCGTCCATTTGTAGTTTCCAACCGTCACTTGACTCTACGAGTATTGTACGGTTGTACTCATCTTTATGCCATTTTAACTCTTCTGAGTTAACGGATTCATTAAAAACTCTACGTTTTTTGTTATGTGATAGTCGTGTATCTGAATATATCATTACCAAAATCTCCCTGAGACGTTTTTTCCGAAGTCTTTATGTGCTCTACAAGCCCAATAACCCGCCTTAGTCTTATCCTTCTTCATATGACACCTATGTCGAGCAGCGAAGGATTTACGAGCACCTGGGTCATTCCATTTAGCTGTCATAACAGGGGAGCCATACGATACTTTGATTACCTTACCCGTCTTAGGGTTTTTAACGTACACATACCACTTCTTAGGTCCACCTGACTTAGGTTTGTTTAAACTAACATCTTTGCCCTTATATTCGGCTTCACTAAGTGTCTTTAGACTTGCACCTAATTCCTCAAGTGATGATAATGATTCGTTAGGTAACTCACCGACCAATTTCTCAACAGTCTTCTTAGCTACCTCCGCAGGTACTGATAAAGCCATAGGGGTTTTATTATTTCTTAAATCTAAATAATACATTTTTAACTCCTTAAGTGCACCTATTCGGTTTATATCTTTATTTGACTCGGCCCATGCAGATTTTGACATCTCCATAGTATACCCTAGTAAGACATTGTAATTTAAATCGTTATCACCATCTTTACCTTTATAATCGGATTCAGATAAACCAAATATTTTTTTAGATTTAGGATTAAGATTCGATGGTTTAATAAGTTTTGCAGGTATTGTTTCTGAATTAGACTTTAATGCTTTTTGTGCTCTATGATTTCCATCTAATATCCATTGAATTATATCATTTTCGTCTACCATAATTAAAATAGGGTACTGAGATGAGATTTCTACTTGACTAATTCTTTCTATTTCCTCAGGATTATCATTCCAATTTAGGACAATATTTGCCAATTCCTTAGTTGGGAAATTTATGATTTTAATGTCTTTTGTAAGTTCTAAAATATCTTGAAGGGTTATTTTATCTTCATCGTCAGACCAAGACGTGTCCGCGCCTTGTTCATCAATTTCATTGGCATATGTTCCGTCCCAACTAAATGCCTGTTCATTAACCATTGGAAAATCAAACGGTAATCTTTCACCCTTATAATTAAAAAATCTACCTCTATCGGATTCTATTAACTCCACTTCCTCTTCTGACCATTGATTGTAACCTTCATTATATAATTTACGTGCTTCGTTAATTACGTCAAAGTATTTGGGACTACCATATCTAAAAACATTTTCAGTTAATGAAAGACTATTATCAATATGATATTTTAATTCTTCAGATATTACGGTTTTTTCTTTAGTATATGACTTTAAAACCGATTCGATTAATTTAGTATCTATTAAGTCAGGTTCATCCTGACTATCATCATATGATTCATCATCTGAATTATCTAAAGGTAATTGGACATCATCGAAAGAATCTAAACGTTTTGGTTGTAATGGTGGGTCCAATAAAAATCGTTGATTTATCCAACTTCTTAATTCATTTTCAACAAAAAATTCAGGCACTGGTTCATCGTCAGGTTGTGTCGACGCAATTTCAGATATATGATAAGCAAATTTTAATTTATTTTCACTATTCATTAAATTCATTAGACCATCACTTATAAAGAATATTTTACTAAAAGGGTCAGATGGATTTATATCTCCCTCGGCGAAACTAAACATTTTCATGATTGCTTTCGACCACCAAGATTTATATGATGGGGTTTCCTTTAATGTTGGTCCAAATAACTTATTTGCCGCTCTCATTGCTGAGGTAAACATTCCAGCGACGGCAATTTGTGGTATAAACCAAGGCATTAAACGTATAAACGCTTTAAATCCACCTTCACCGATATGTTTGGCTAATCTTTTGTTTTTGGCACTATCAACAATACTCTTTAATTGTCCGAACGTTATTGGTCCTTGAGCACTACAGAATTTTTTAGAGTCGCAAATACTTTTAATTACTTTACTAGATACATTAACGTCACTAACATCACTAACATCACTAACTTCATTCTCTAACACTAAACTAACTAATCTTTCTATAGATTCATTCTTTTTTTTATAATTTTTCACTTTAATTCTTGTTGGTTTTTGACCTTTACCTGATTGAGTGTCATTCTTTTCTTTTTCACGTTTTCTACGACATGCGGAATCTTTTTCTTTTTGAGTCATCTTACCGGCAACGCCTGCTCCTCGACAAACAGGATACCCCCCTTTATCTGCGTCTTCACGACCACATGGTGGATGACCCCCACCTTTTTTCTTTTTACAAATATTAACCCATGGTCCTTTCGGTTGTGAAGAATTTTTCTTTTTTTTCTTATTACCGAACCATACTGCTAAATCTTCTGATAAAATATATTCACTCATACTTGATTATTACTATACTTCTGTTATCTATTAATAAATATAACAAGAAATAAACTTATTACCTTAAATAAAAAACAAAATGGCTAAAGCTAAAAAAACTGAGTTGGAAGAGAATACTCAAAAACCTATAACTAGGAAAACAAGAACAAAAAAAACTGAAACTGTTCCTGTTGATAGTAATGTAAAAGAAGTAAATGAGATACTTGAAGGTCAAGAAACAAGTACACCTGAAGAACAACCAAAACCAATCGGTTCATTGTTTGATACGATAAACTATCATAACGTAGCGGATTTAGACCGTTTCGTTCAAAATCTAACAGGTGACCAATCTTTATATTGTGTGGTACAAGCCGCAAAAGCCGCCCACAAAAGAGGTGTTTTTAGTATTGAGGAGTCTGAAATCGTATCAAGAGCGATAAGAGTGCTTACAACACCACCCGAAGATAAGGAACCATCAGTTCCTGAACCTGAAATACACAAATCTTAATCAAACAATAAAAAGGGGACGATGTCCCCTTTTTTTATGTTTAATAATATGAAAAATTCAAATATAAGTTCACGAATATGTGAATTAGCTGCTGAAATAACCATGGCGGTTTCAAATGGTCATAGACCACATGATAACGATAAGTTTAAAGAACACCGAAAAGAACTTACAGATTTAAGATGTAAGTACTTTGGAGAAGAGTCATCATTTTGTAAAACTGAAAGGAAAAACGTTAGATAAAAAAAGGGGACCCGTATAGGTCCCCTTTAATATTATAATTAAGATATATTATCTTAAAGAGTTCAAATCAAATGTTCTAACACCATCAACAACGATTCTACCATAGAAACGGTTATTAACCATTTTCTTAGCGTATCTCGTCATAATACCCTTTATCGGAGTAAAGTTGAACGGGTTATACATCGTAGGTGTCAACTGTAATGGTACATACGGTGCGTAAACGTACCCTGTATCCAATAATGAAGAACCTTTATGTCCCAATAACACTGTGTTTGGTGGGAAGTAAGGGTCACGGTAAACTTGATATCTACCTGATAACGTTCCTACTCTCTCAATACCCATGTTGTATTGGTCTTGGTCTGGTGCCGCATTTGATACGTGGAAGTATTCCAAGTCATCAAAGATAGCTGAAATTTCCGAAGAAACAACAATCCAGTTAGCTCCACCTCTTAATGTAGATTTGTGAATTTGAGCTGAGATTTGGTTAATCGCAGTAATCAATGTCTGATTCCAGTCTTTTTGGTTATAGTTAACTGAACCATTAGACACTCTCTTCCATCCGTTGTAATCCCAACGTAATGTCCAAGCCGCACCTTTTCTTAAGTCTCTTAAGATTTCACGGTCAATTTCAGCAGCCACTTGTTCTGATAATAAAGCTGTTAATTCAGCTTCAGCATCAATGTTGTGGAATGCAGAAACATCTTGTGCTAATTCTGGAGACCATTGTGCTCTTAGTTTTCTTTCTGTAACCGATACAGTAACTGCATCAAGGTCAAAAGAAACCTCACCCATTTGGTCTTCAAATTCTAAACTAGCGTAGATTCTGTAAGCCGCTGAGAAAGAAGGTATTGAACCTAAAGTAAATGTGGTACCTGTGTATCCATCTATTGAACAAGTAGGACATCCAACAGCTGGTGTTGAAGTGTCAATTGATAAATAGATTATACCTGTAGCGTCACAAATATCATCATATTTTCCACCGTTACCTGTGTAAGTTCCTGGAGGGAAATTAGTTGATGCTTCATTACCGTACTGTACGATACCTTTACCATACTTCTGTGTTACAACATTAAAGTTATAAAAAGTTCCACCTGAACCTTTAACTTCTAATGATGATAAGAATTCTTCAGTATCCATATCGTTACCTGAAGGTCCGATTAGTTTACCTGCACCTGCATTACTAAACCCTGATAAAGCAACTAAGATAGTTCTTTGGTTACCTGTATAAGCAGATGCCGCAGCAACTACTAATTCTGAACCAGACCATGATACAGGAGTTACACTTGTAACTACACCTGAATAAGCTCCTTTAGAGTAGTCAAATAAACCTTCTGGGTTTGAATTTGGTGTTTCTCCTTCGTAGAATCTATCATACAAGTTTTTACCGGTGCCATATCCTGAACCTGTAGACCCTGTAGCACCTGGTGCTCCAAAAGGTTTCCAATGTCGTTGAACATCTTCACCACCTGTCGTATGACGGTTTTGAATTTTAGGTACAAAGTAGAATAATTTACCGATTGGTAAGTTCATCGCTTGTACTGATACAATATCATTAGCTAATAATTTAGAGAATACTCTTCTAATGATAGGGAAGACTACTGTTTCAAATGAACCTGAGTTATCTGAAGCAGATGCTTCGTTAATTAAGTGAGACGCTTGGTTTTCATATAGTTGTGCCATGTTCTCTTTTACGTGACCTTTAAGACCCTCTAGGAATCCTAATTTGTCCCATTTGTTGATTGTGTCTTCTTTGATAACTTTAAGGTGTTTTAACCCAATGTTACCAACAAGACCTGATTCTAATAATGCTCCCATTTTAGTATTTGTTTTTTAATTAATTTTATTTTTGAAGTTTACTCATTAAATCCTTCATTCTCATAAATTGAGGATTTTCATAAGTTTTACTTTCGATAAGATTAGTAGCAGAACCTTTAGATGGTGATTTTTGTACTTTAGATGCAACTGATTCAGTTACAACTGAAGAATTTCCTTTCGATTCTAAATCTTCTCTTACTGTCTTATAAAGACTTTTTGATTCTTTGATTGTTTCCGCAGAGTCAAAACGTCTTAAAATGTTTATTTTTTCTTGTTTTGTTGTCGAATGCTCAGTAAACAGTCGAGTTGCATATGCTAGATTTGAGTTGAAAACAGCAACTTCATTAAGTTTTTCTTTAAAGATGTTAAGTGCCTTACGGTACTCACCATTCTTTTCTCTTAATTGTTTTACTTCTTTCTCAAGTGCAGATTCATTGTACCTTGCTCTATTAGGAATAGCTCCCGGTCTTGATAAACCTTTAGATTTGTCAGATGAAGCTTTTTGTCCCGAAGCGTGACTTCTCGTCATACCTTCTGTAGCCTCTCCTTCGTAATCTTTAAAGTGTCCACCTTTACCTTCACCAGCTTTCTTTTCAACGCCGTTTACATCCTTACGTCTGTATTCGTGTTTCTTAGAACCCCAATTCTCCTTAGCTTCAGTTTTCTCAGCGTCATCTTCCATATCGTCTTCTAAGTCTTCGATATGTGCCGCGTCGTCTTCTTCCGCACCGTGATAGTGGTCGTACTCTTCATCGTCTTCTTCACCAAGTTCAATTTCATAAACTACTTCGTCTCCTTCGTTAGATTCTTCGTAGTCCTCATGTGATTTTGAATTGTCACCTTTCTTACCTCCGAATTCCTCCATTTGAATTTGATATTCAACATCAGCCTCATCATCTTTAAGTGTGATTTCGTCACCGTCTTTTGTAACAACGATTCCGTCTTCTTCACCCATAGCTTTAAAGACCTTAAGGATTTCTTCGTCAGATGCACCTGTTAAGTCAAGCGGTAAAAGAATTTCTTCTTCATCATCCACTTCTAACTCATCACCTGGTAAATCCATCATAAGCATTTCATCAGAATCAATTTCAATCTCATCTTCATCCTCATCGGATTCGTCTTCGATTTCCATTTCATCGTCTAGTTCCATGTCGTCTTCAATGTCAAGTTCGTCTTGTTCTTTTGTTTCGTGTTTTACACCTTTTTCAATTTCTTGACCTTCCATTGCATCAACAGACACTTCGTCTTCAATCTCTTCATTATTTAGAGATTCTTTTACTAATTCACTGATTTCTTCCTTCATAGTAGAAGCAAGTATTCCTTTTGCATTCTCCGTAACGGCTTCTTTCAAATTCTCCATTTGTAATAGCGCTTCTTCAACTAAGTTTTGTTTTTTTTGTTTCATTATAGTTTTTTTTGCAAAATGTTTATTTATAGTTTCTATTATAAATATGCCGAAATTAAAAAAAAATCCATTTAGGAAACAATAGGCAAAAAAAAATCGGGTATTATCCCGATTTATAAATTATATTATGTGTGTCGAGGCTACTCGATTACCTCATCAATTTTACTTTCAACACATGCGGATATTCTCCAATCATGTGTGAATCCTTCAAACGATTTAGTAACTTTAGCCTCAACATCTGTTACGTTGAAACCTTTTACTAATTTTTCTTCTCTAATTTTTTTGATTTTACCTGAATGTTCATCAGGTAAGTCATACTGAATTTTTGCGACAAAATACTTTTCTTCCATTTTACTTTTTTTCTTAGTTATTAATTAATATCCTAAATAATCGGTTAATTTCTTCATTAAGTCAAGTGATTTTTCTAAACCTTTTTCAGGTTCACCTTCAGCACTTCTTAATTTAGTTTCTTCTTCAATGTTTTCATCATACTTCATTTTATCATCTTGATTCAAGAATAAGTAAGCTCCTGGTGTCGATGGAGATGAAACTAAGTCAAAACAAATTAGTTCAAAATCCTCCTGTACTTCGTTCCTATCACCTTTTTTCACTAATGAACCGACACCACGAGAGGAAACCCCCATTGTCACACCTTGTCTCATAAGATTTGCAGCTTGGTCACCGGGACATGAAACTACACCTGTCTGATGAAACCCTGGAGAAGTTAATAACTTTATCTTACCCATTAATACATTACCTTCCCACCACATTTCAGTAATTAAATGCGATACACGGTCTAAATCAATTAATGATGATTCAGGGTGATTAAGTTCTGAAATAGATAACCCTTTCTTTATCGCTTCTTGGTATTTTTCACCTTCTCTTCTTAATATCTTTTCAGGATATATTCTACCGTTTCTATTTGGTGTGTCGTATTTTTGTAATACTGCGTAAAACTCAAAAGGTTTAGAATGGTCTAATTGACCATATGATTCTTTTATTACATCGGCGTTACGTCTATCGTTTGGGTTAATAAATCCAGCGTCCCATTCAATTAAAATTCCTTTACCCGTATCATTTGGTCCTAATATCTTCATATCTTTTTATTTTATAAATATGTCACGTTTAGTATTCAATACCAATATAAACGTCCCACTCACTTATTTTAATTGGAGTTACCCTCAATAACTGATTTATTTTATCACTAATAAATACCTTATATTCTAATGTAAAGTTAGAGTCGTCACCGTCTCCTGAGAAAAAAACATAGTTATTTGCAAACTCAGTAACATCTTGTCCGTTATACACTACTTTACCAATAGTGACTCGAACACCTATATCTTCATCTTCAATATTACCTTCTAACATAACACTACTCGGTTCAATAAAGCTATCCTTATAACCAAATTCATATATAAATTTTTTAGGGTCTATAAGGTTATTAAGGTTATCTAAAGTAGTGTTAACTTCAAATAACCTTAACATCTGACTTTCATTAATTATAACTTCCATTTAATAGTTTTACTATAAATAGTTTAAACTGTTTGTTTTTTAGTTTTATGTAATATGAAATGTTTAGATTTCATTAATGGATACCCATAAAGTGTATTTACTATTTGTTTTACTCTATCTCTTAATATGATAGATTTAAAGTCTAATTCTTCTTTTACAAATAAAGTTACTTCCAAATTCATAAAACTTCTTTTACCTAATTGTATACCACTACTCCTTAAATCTAAATCAACTATATTGTGTTTTTCAAATATTAGTGGGTCAACTACCTCTAATAAATGATGTTTAATATTTCTTTCTAACATTCCTGTGGTTCGTGACCAATTGTCTACATTAACCACTGGTTCTACCCAACTCTGTATTAGGATATAAACCGATTTTAATTTTTTTGCGTCTACTGTACCATAACTACACTTTGCGTTTTTGTATCCCGATAACTGGGATGTTTTTCCTTTTTTCATATAAATTCATAATATCTATTGTTTATTTGTTCTACGAAAATATAACCATAAAAAGGTCGGTAGTCAAAATATTGATAAAGTGAATCTATTTATTATAATAAGTAATATATGATTATAATTAAAATAGGTAGTAAAGAAAATATCGATAGAGCACTTAAAAGGTGGAAAAATAAAGTTTATAAAACTAAACAGTTAAATAGACTTCGTGAGCAAAAAGAGTACACTAAAAAGTCCACTAAGAGAAGAAAAGAGAAACAAAAAGCAATTTATATACAAAAAATAAAGGATTCAGAAAACTGAACCCTTTTTTTTATTTTATATGTTATGTAGGGTTATAACCCTTGCTCTAATTGTCTTAATTTATATAAAGAGGTTAAAGATATTTCGGACTCATTAATCCTATTAATGGTTTCATTAACTCTATTATTTAAATCCTCATCGTTCGATTCATTAACTTTTTCAGTTAACTTTTTTAATACAACACCTTTAGAAATAGTTATTTCTTCAGTTAATTCAGTTTTAGACAATGATAAAAGATTTTTTAATTCTTTTTTTTCTTCTTCACTAATGTCACCATACTCACGATTAAAAGTGTTAGTTGCAATTTTTAACATAGAACTTAAAGGAATGTTAATCGATTCAGTTACGTTTAAAACTTCTTTATTCTCACCTAATATCTTTTTTATGTTATTTTTACATTCTAAAACTTCCTCAAGTTTTCTTACCGAATTAATATAAACAACAGTATCAATATCCGAGTATTGATTAATTGTTTCTTTTTCTAAGCTTTCAGAAACCCACATATTAACTTCTTTAAGTTTAGTGGATTCAGTTGTTAGTATATCTTTTATTTTCTCAATACATTCATTTACATAATCATCTACGATGTCTTTTGAGAGACCTTTCTTTTTAGAAAGTTCATCATATAAAAAATACGCTTCAGCAAGTTTTTCGTTTTTAATAATATGGCTTTTAAATGACCTTATATTGGTTTTAAACGAATTTTTACCATATGACTTAGTCATTAAAGATTCTATATTTGATTTTATTTGTCCGAATTTATCCATAACTGTTTTTATTATAAATATTAACTATCTAGTAATGTTCTTAGTTCATCTTCGATTTTACCTAAAGATACTCTACCTTTTGATAAATCTATTTCAGAAATACCCGTTACCATATCATTTTCTAATATCATATTTAAGTCTTTTTCATTAATACCTTCAGGTGTTACCTCTCCACCGGTATCTCCACCGGTATCTCCACCGGTATCACCTAAGTCACTACCTAAGTCGCTACCTAAGTCGCTACCTAAGTCACCTCCAAAATCACTACCACCTCCATCGGAACCAAATCCTGTGTCTGACGGTTCAGTTACTTCACCTTCAGGTGCTCCACCTTCACCAGGTTTGTCGCCGTATAACTTATCGATATTTGCAAATATACCTGTCTTACTAATTGTTTCAGAAGTTTTCTCTAATTCGGCTCCAACCGCCTTTTCAATTCTTTGTTGTTGTAAATCAAGTTTAATTTCTTCATCTGAAAAACCTAAAATATGTTTCTTAGCCCATGAAGAAGATACTGGTTGAATCCCATTTCCTGGGTCAGATACCGCGTCACGATAAAGAGCTACTTTTTGTTGCCATTGCTCCACCTTAAGTAAATCAGCTTGTGTTGATGGGTTAGTTAAACCTAATGTAAAGTTATTTAATTCATCTTCAAAACCTAATAAGTATAAATGAATGATTGCTATCTTATTTAATTCTTGAATCATAGATTTTTGAATTCTATTGATTGTACGAGCGAATCTAATATCTTGTAATGCTAAATTTTTACCGTCACCGACTACTTCTTCAAACCCTAAGAATGCCTTAGGTACTCTAAGAGCGGTTAATAATTTTTTCTGAATATACTCAATATCCGCGATTTCAGATAAATTTTGTGCACCTGGTAAAGTATCTATTGGATTCGGAGCGTTAGCATCACGAACAGGTATAAAATAATCTTGGTCAACCGCCATTTGATTATACCTTAAATCAACATTACCATTTGTAGAATCGACTACTTGGTCTCTTTTAAATTTATTTGCCACTCTTTGTACATACGGTTCAACGTCTTTGTCATCCATATTACCAACAAAAACTTTAAAGACTCTTCTTTCGGGAGCCCTTGATGTTCGGTAAACTAACATAGCGTCTTCAGATAATATTAGTTGTTTCCATATTCTCCTGGCCTTTTCTAACATAGAGGTACCATAAGGTAATTTACGGTCATCACCTAATAATCTAAAGTGAGCCATTTCCCAAGTATTCAGTACCATATCTTTATTTTGCCATAAAAATTTAAGAGCATCATTCTCACTATCGACACTGTTACGTTCTGGTTTCATTTTCATTCCTCGTTCTTGACGAGTGATTTCAATGTTAGGTAGTTGTTGTACACCCATAACTCCCTTTTCAGGGTCTAACTTAAGGTAAACAAAGTTATCGCCGTATTTACAAGTATTTCTTGTCCACATAGGTAGGTTAGTACTAATGTCGAGTCTATTGTTAAATAAGTCACCAAGAATTGATTTAATCCTCTTACTTTCAGAATATATCTGTAGTATATGCCCATCTTCGTTCACGGTTGTTGATTCTTCACCGTAGATATCTAAGGCTGCAGATATTTCAGGAGTATATTCCATACTCTCATAATCATAAAATGAAGCTAATCTAGTTGGTTCGTAATATACCGCTTGAGTGTATAAGTTATTCTCAATTTTTTGCCATTGTTGACCAAGATAAAGAGTTTGTTGGGCTTGAAGTTTCTCTCTCTCATACTCTTTCTTATCAGGAGTCTTTAAAAGTTCTTTTTTATCAAACTGAAATACCGGGGCTTGTTGGTCTAACGTTGAGTCAGGACCAAACACCTTAGTAAGTCTTTGCCATATAGTATAATTTTCTGCCATACTTCTTTTTACATAAATAGTAACATTATTTGAATTAAACTAAACATTTAAAATTTTCCAAATAACCAAGAATTATCTTGATAGTCTTGTTTAGTTGCCTGTCCACTGTTTATGTTGTGGTGTATCCCTCCCGGTAATGCCGATAAACTCGGATGAAAATCGTTAGAAGTGTTTTTAACTGGTGTCTCATTAACTAACCAACTCTCCATCATGGCTTTAGTTTGGTTGGTAACTTTTTCTAATTGTGTAAATGAGTTCTCACCAACATAGATTGCCATAGCTATAGCCATAATTAAATCATCGTGTTGACCCTTTTGGTGGTCAGGTCTACCGTTTACGTAGACAAAAGTATTTAACTCATTTAAAAGTCTTGATGAACGAATTTCAAAATTATGTCTTAATGCCTCCTCAAATGAAGCAACAATCTGTACACGTTTATTATTGAAATTTAACCCCGGAATCTTCTCCATGGACTTCACATTATATTTCCATTTATCTGCGGCATTAATACCTTCAACATATAAATTTTTATAACCTAATTCTTGTAATTTTCTTGACGTTGACACTCCCATACCTCCTGTAATATCAATCACTACAAATGCAGAATACATAGTTGCCCATTTAAAGGCTATCTCAGCAACCACATCAGGAGGAACTTTACCTAAATATTCAAGAACTTGTTCCCTGGTATCAAAATCAATAATGGTAAATGTGGTATAATCTTCACTATCTCCACGAGATACGTCAATACCCATTATATATTTATGATTAGCTATTGGTTCTTTCCACTGCCACAATGAACCACCTATAAATTTGTTTTTTGGTTCCTGTATGTAGTTTTGTTTCATAATCTCAATAGTACTACTTGGAATCACGTTATCTCCTGAACCTAAGAAATTACATTCTAATTCCTGTGAGATTTTTCTTCTATCAAATTTAAGTTTTTTAGCCATACCTTCGAACCATGGAGAATAAACTTTGTATCCATTTGCTAATTTTAATTTAATATCCTCGTAATCCCTTTCACGAGGGTCAATATCTCCGTATCTAATTATTATTTTATTGTCATCATAATCATCACGATTTAACATATAGTGTATAATATCATTACATTTAATAAGTTGTAAGTCTTTGGAGTATCGAGGGTCACGATACCAGTACATTTCTGTAATTTTAAAATCGTTCATACCTCTTAAGGCTTGGTCGTAAATTGTATAATATATCGGGTCAAATCCGTTAGGTGTTGATATAACTATTACTTTACCTCCTGTAGACAAAGATGCCATACACGCCGACCAAAAGTCATCATCAGCGTCGATAAAAGCCGCCTCATCAAAAATAAGTATGGTTGGTGTGTACCCACGAAGGGCATCTTTTGAAGTTGCAACTGCTTTAACCTCACAACCATTTGACAACTTAAAATGTCTTTGTGAATTTTTCTCATTAGAATATGAGATACCAAACCATGTTGGCCATTGGTCAATAAAACTTCTAACTTTATTAGCGAATTCTTGGGAAGTATCTAATTTATTGGCAATAATCAGTACTTTTTCGGGTTTTTTCTTAGATGCGGTAACTACTTTTTTAGATGCCCACGCAGCAGTGACCGTTGAAACACCTGCCTGTCTATACTTTAAGGCTATATTTTCCTCATAATTATCATAGTCGTTGATAAGGGTTTTTTGGTCTGAAAATAATTCTAAAGGTACGTACTGTGACTGTGTGTTATCGTAAGTTTGTAAATAGGTTTTTAAAGCGTAAGGGGTATCTTTTATACACTTCGCGTATTCCAATAAAGCCTGCTCTCTTGATAGTCCCATCTATACATAATAAGTTTTTTTTATGATAAAGAAATACCCAACCCGTCTAAAAGACCCGCAAGACCATCATCCTCATCGTCATCATCATCGTCATACTGTGATATTGCATCTTCATAATCTTGAGATTTTAATTCATCTATAATCTCATCCACCATCTTAGATACAATTTTTTTACCATCACTTGAACCTGACATAATCATTTTAGCCACATCAAAAAATTCATCAGTAGTTAAAGATGAAAATCTTGAGAATAAATAATTTTGTATTTCTCTCAGGTCTTCATCATATAATTTTTCAGGATATGATTCCATAAATTTTTCCCAAATTACAGGACCTAAACGTAAATCCCATATTTCGTAAGGTAAGGTGTCTTGGGATGCCATAACCATTCCTGCGGCTTTAGGGTCATCAGGTAACCCCTGAGTTCCGAAAACCTCGTAAACACCCTTTAAAAGTTCGTGTACAAGTATTGGGAAGAATAATCCCTTAGCTCTAATGGTGGGTGGGTCCGTTGTATCATCAACTTCTTCTTTACCTTCCATTCCCTGTCCACTTTCAGCCGCTTTCATTACCATCTCATCTGGTAATATCCAGTATAGTAAATCATTTACCGACATTAATACACCATAAAGATTTAATAATTTAGGGTCTATTTTTTCTAACTCTTCTTTAACTAAGTGAAACATGTAATGTCCCTTTTTAGACGCTCCTTGTATTAATGAATTAATAAAACGTCTTTTTGCCTTTTCTAAATCAAATTTTTCAAAAGCAGCCATAAAATTTTCTAAATCATCTTCGGCTTGGTCTTCACTTACTCCAAATTGTTCGATAACGTCTTCATCTTCAGGTTCTTCAGAATCTTTCTTCATACCTGACATATCTATTTGTCCTGGCATAGAAGTTAACTCTACATCATATTGAAACGCGTCATCAGGTATAGATAATTCTTTCTTTACTAAATTAACGGCTAATTGTTCTAAATAACCTTCATTACTCGATTCTATTTGTTTAACATCTTGAACTGCCTGCATCATCATACCTTGTAAGTTCATGAGTTGATTAGGTGTAACATCGTCAACACCTGTATATCTCTTAACTTTCTCAATCACATCACGAAACCTTTTGGAGGCAATTAATTGTTCAAAAGAATTATCAAGTTCATCATCGTCTTTTCGTGGTAAACCTGGGTTATCAGACATAGGAGTTTCGCCTTTCTCTAATTTGGATTGAATTCCTTGGTCCATTCTTTCAGGTCCATCATACTCGATTTGTTCTCTTACTTTTTTACTCATCTTTGAATGATATATTTAGATTATCAAACTTAAGAAAGTCAGGTAAATCAGTATCCCCCACCTTAGCTTTAGGTGCTGGCTTATGTTTAGGTTTGTATGGTGACTTTCGGTCAGGTTTAGTACGGGTAGGTGTTTTTACTGGGGCTTCTTTAGTTCCTGGTGTCTGTTCAACCATATTAATTAAGTCTTTTTTAGTCATCGAAGGTTTATTGGTATTTTTTATCAAAGATACAATACTTTCTTCAATTTGCCTAACTTTTCTCTTATGTTCCTTTAAATCTTTACCAACACTACTAACACAAGCATCAAATTTTTTCTCAACATTTTTCTTCCATGATTTTTTAGGCCCATACTTACCTTGTATACTATCCATACAGATAGCATATTCATTATCCTCCTCAAACATACCTAAAGTATAAAATGCGGGTCGAATAATAGAGGTTTCAATTTTCTTACTTTTTTTCTTTTTACCCTTATTCTCCTCAAATATACCCATTCCGTCACTATCATCACTAGGATTATTTCCGGCTGGTCCTTCAGTATTACCCGGACTATTACCCGCGTAAGGATTATATCCTGACTCTTTTTCTAAAGAATTGTCAGCATCTTTATCTTCGGATAGTTCACTATCATCTAAATTAATATCCACATCATAGGGGTCAACTTCCTTTGCCGGTTCAAACATTTTAACTAACATATTAAAATTATCTCTAAAATAACTTCTTAAGTAACCGCGTTTAGCGTTATCAATCAAACCTTGTCTATCTGTTTGGTATTCTTCCCAATCGTCCCAGTATCTATCTACCGCTTCTTCAGCAGCATTGTCTAAATCGGGACTAAAAGGGCTTGGCATTCGTTCAGGTTCACCTAATTCGGAATGGATATAACCATTAAACACATTTTGGTCTGAACTACCCCATTCGTTTAACTCTTCTTCACCTAATTCATTAGATAATTTTTGTGCTAATTGATTGGCCGTTGTAAGGTCTTTTATAATTTCTTTTGGTTTTTCAGAAGTTGAGTTTTGTTCCTTAACTATTTTTTTATGTAAAACACTTAATTGTTTTCCATCTAACTTTTTAAGAGTGTTTATTTTAAAACCTTCTTTAAGTAAGTCCATTATTTTAAATTTACTGCTCATGCTCAATAAAACTTTTTTCATAGCTTAATACGATATCTCTTTCGTATAGTTTATCTTCCACAGATTTAACACTTTCTCCGTAACTAAAAACTAATCTCTTTAATTTATCATTTATAATAGAGTCACTATCTTCGTTTTCCCAAGCTAATGATATAACACCATCAATAGCATCATACACCCCGAAAAAGTCCGATTCTTGTATTAAATGTAAATCAATACCCACATTCTTTAATACTCCCACCTTTTTTATAAATTGAATATTGGGTGGTGAAGGGTTACCATTAGCTGGCTGTGCATCCCATTCGTCTCCCCATACTTCTTTAACATCTGAAAATATGAATTCATATATATTATCCCCCTTATAGTTAGGACCTAGTTCATTTACATAAACTAAATTCATAGTAATTCACCTTTAGAAGATACTTTAAATTGTTTACCGTTAGCTTCGAATACTAAATTTCCTTTATTTGTTTTACCTAAAAATTTAATGTTAGTATTTTCCTTCATTAAAAACTCTGAAGTTAATTCTTGTTCTACACTTTCGGATAGTTTTTTTATTTCTTTCTTAACTGAAACATTATTAATTTTTTCTGTTAAGAATTTTTTAATATTTTTTGAATCAGTAATTTTTTTCTCACCTTCAGTCACAACAAAGTACTTTTCTAATACTTTATCAATTTTAGACTCAGCAAATATTTCATCCACCATTGAAGTCATACTATCATCTTCAGATAATTCTTCATCAGATATTGGTTCTTCCATATCTAAATCTAAATCTAAATCCATATCTAAATCATCATCATTCGACTCTACATCAATATCAACTTCACCTTCCATATCATAATCAGTTTCGTCTTCTTCAAAATTAGCTAAAATATCCTCTTTATCTTCCTCAGAAAGTTTATTTAATTCAACTGCAGATATGATTGAATTTAACACATACTTAATATCTTCTGAAGATAATCCTTGATTTTTATCATAAGTTCTAAGTTTTTGACCTAACTTACCAGTCAATTTCTGAATCATTCTAAATGAACCTTCATCATCGTCTTCACCATCAGTAGGTTCTTCAATATCTAAATCGATATCTTCTTCACTGTCTAACTCCATGTCTAAGTCTAATTCATCGTCACTCGATGGTGCTCCCATCTCAGCATCTAAATCTAAATCTAAATCTAATTCAGGTTCTAATGTGGGTTCATCAACATTAATGTCAACATCCACCTCAGGCGTAGGTGTTTTAAGAACAAATTTCTTTTGTTCACCTATTATGTTAACGCCTTCAGTATTCTCATGTATTCTATTAAGTTCACCTGCAATTAGATTTACTTTTTTCATAGCTTGAGAAAAAGATTTGTGATGTTTACGGTTTTGCATAGGTTCATTGTAATCGAGTTCCGATTCACTTATACCAACCTTTACTACGTATCCTAATTTTTCTTTAACAATACCATAGTACTTTCCATCCGCCATTTGAATTGAATATTCGGCTTTGGAGTTTTTACTTTCACTTAAAGTAGTGGGTTTTGAACCATAGTTAGAAATCTCAAGAATTCTTTTAATTTGTTCTTGACCTTCTAATTTTTCACTACCTAGAGGTTTTAAATCTGCCATATCTCTATATTTTTAATAATTTTTAATTTTTAACTAAATAACCCATTAATTCCACCTAATCTAACAGTGGTGCATTGAGTTATTGACTCATTTTTATCGTTCACATATGTCGCATGCATTGGTGTAAAAGAGGTGCTCCCACTTATGGGAATCGTGTATTGTGTCGATGTACATCCAGTTTGTGCCATAATAGTTTTTTATAATAAATATATCGTAAGTTAAGAATTTCCATTTTTTCTTATCTTACGACACAATTATAGTTTATTTTTGTTCGGATAATGATAGATTCCTATCAACTATTTTATTTTGAAATTCAAATAATTTTTGTATATATCCATTTCTTCTTAAGTATTTAAAGACTAAGTTTTCATACGCATACTCACCTTCTTTCTCAAGACCACAACCTCTATATTTTTTTAATCTATCTTTTACTTTTTGTATTTTTTCTAAAGATAACTCTAAATCTTCATCTGAATTTTCTACATCATCAATGACTAAGTCTATAATGTCTTTCCATTGCTCTACCTTATCTTTAATAATTTTTTGATTGATGTTAATATCTTCTTTAGTTGGTTCCACTAACCATTCATCAAATAAAACTGAGTAAACACCTGTAGATATATGTGGTTCATTAGTATCTTGAACATATAACTCAACCTCATAACCCTTCACTGTTATATCATGAGTTGAATTGAATAAGGTTTTCTTTAGTTTAAATAAATCTTGAAAGATTTCTTTTTGGTCACCTGACTCGTTAAAGTCATACATAACATGTAAATCTACATCTGAAAATTCTGACCAATTATAGTTAGCTAATGAACCTGTCATTGTAATATCTTGAATAAAAATATCATAGTTTAAAAACTCAATAAATTTATTTGCAATTTCAATTAATTGTAAACGAACTTCCTCAACCATCTTCGCATTTGAAGGGTCTTCAGGGTTTTCCCATATTACTGGATTTAATTCGTCCTTAACATTAAAACTAGATATTATCTTATCCATACATATAAATAGTAAGTTTTATTACTTTGTTATTTTTTTATATTTGTATTTCTTACCTATCTCTTTATTAAAGAATCCCCCTTGTGATTCTGCCATTCTAAATTTAGTATACATTGAATGTGGTACTTTCTCATATTCATACTCCATACCATTTTTAAATGTAACTAATAGTTTTTGGTCTGAAGTGTCGTAAACTGTTTTCTTAAGGTTAGATGATTCAATCTCATTAATAATTAATTTACCTTTAATTTTTTCGCTTTTAATTCCCATAATACATTTTTTTAATAAGTATAGGTATTTTACTAAAATAAAAAACCCTCCTTTAATGGAGGGTTTATTATTTATTTAATTAACTCTTTAATGTTATCCCTAATTTTAATTGATTCCTCAAAATTTTCTTCAGTGATAGATATTTCTAATTTTTCTCTTAATTCTTTTATTTTCTTACCGTTCTTTTCTAAAGTTTTGATTTTATCTCTAAATTTAACTGACGATTCAAAATCTTCTTGTGATATTGAAACCTCTAATTGTTTCTTTAATACATTTAACTCGTCAGTAGTTTTATTATTTTTATTTTCACGATTAGTGAAGAATGTATGACCATTAGGTCCTACACTATAATAAATGGGTCTCGCATCATTAAAGAATGTGTCAAATTCTTCAAATAGGTCATTAATTTTTCTTTTTCCAAACATAATATTAGTTTTTTTTGATTTATTGTTTATCTTTGTATAAGACAAATGGTAAAAAACGTGCCAGTATGAGTAATATGTATTTTTTACGTAGTATCGTCATATGTTATGTCAAAATGACAGTTAAAATAAATTTAGTATGACAAAATGTCAAGTATTTGATATATTCGATATTTTTGTTATATTTGTAACGATTAATTAATAAAAAAAATATGATAGACGAAGTAGACCCAAACGATAAAGGGGCAAGAAACCCTAAAGAAATGAGTAACTCTAAAACACCTGTTTTAGATAATTTTTCTCGTGACCTTATTAAACATGCGGAACAAGGTAAACTTGACCCAGTAGTGGGACGTGAAAATGAAATTAATAGGATTGCTCAAATACTTTCAAGACGAAAGAAAAATAACCCAATTATTATTGGTGAACCAGGAGCGGGTAAAACTGCCATTGTTGAGGGTTTAGCTATGAAAATTTTTGAAGGTGATTGTCCTCAAAATCTATGTGATAAAAGAATAGTGTCGTTAGATATGACTTCTATAGTTGCTGGAACTAAATATCGTGGACAATTCGAGGAAAGATTAAAAGTTATTTTAGATGAGTTATACGAAAATCCTGATATTATTGTCTTTATTGATGAGATACACACAATTATTGGTGCAGGTAATTCATCGGGCTCTTTGGATGCGTCCAATATTTTTAAACCAGCATTAGCAAGAGGAGAACTCCAATGTATTGGAGCAACAACTCTTGATGAATACAGAGAGAATATTGAAAAGGATGGTGCTCTTGAGCGTCGTTTTCAAAAAGTTATTGTTGATGGAGCAACACCAAAAGAAACTTTAATCATACTTGAGAACCTTAAATCCCGTTATGAATTTCACCATAAAGTAACTTATAGTGATGAATCGTTAAAGGCGTGTGTTACACTCGCTGACCGATATATCACTGACCGTGAATTTCCTGATAAGGCAATCGACATTATGGATGAGGTGGGAGCAAGCGCTCAGATTAATGTTAAATTACCTGAAGTAATTGAAAAACTTAAAGAACAGGCATCTTCAATTAAAGAAGAGAAAATTCAAGTAGTTAAATCTCAACAATATGAAAAAGCTGCAGAACTTAGAGATAAGGAGAAGAAGATTTTGAAAAAGTTAGACGATGAAAAGGAAAAGTTTGAAAAACAAAAAGATATAACTCGTAAACCTATTACTGAAGATATGGTGTATAGTGTAGTTGCGACTATGACTAAAATACCCGTTAGTAAACTAAATAATGACGATAAAGAATCATTATTAAATCTTGAAGATAGTCTAAATACCTCGGTCATCGGTCAAGAATTTGCGGTTGAGAAGATTGCAAAGGCAATTCGTAGAAACCGTGTCGGGATTAAAGACCCTAATCGTCCTATTGGTTCTTTTATCTTCTTAGGTTCTACAGGTGTAGGTAAAACTCATTTAGCTAAACAACTCGCTAAGGAAATCTTTGGAGCTGAGGACGCACTTATTAGAATGGATATGTCTGAGTACCAAGAAAAATACACCATGTCAAGATTGATTGGTTCACCTCCAGGATATGTGGGTCATGACCAAGGAGGACAATTAACTGAAGCGGTAAAAAACAAACCATATTCTGTTGTATTGTTTGATGAAATTGAAAAGGCTAATAAAGATATCTTTTCACTTTTACTTCAAATGATGGATGATGGTCACCTTACCGATAGTTTTGGTCGTAAGATAAACTTTAAAAATTGTTTGATTATCATGACATCTAACTTAGGAGTTAAAAAACTTCAGGATTTTGGTACAGGTGTTGGTTTCGAAACAAACAACCGAATGTCAAATAATGAAGAAATGAAAAAAGTTTTAATACAAAAAGAATTAAAGAATCATTTCACACCTGAATTTTTAAATCGTGTCGATGAGATAGTGGTTTTCAACCCTTTAAAAGAAAAAGAAGTTTCTCAAATTGTTGATATTGAATTGTTAAAATTGACAAATCGTTTAGATGAAATGAACTATAACATAACTATTAGTGACTCAGTTAAGGAGTATATCTCTAGTGTAGGTTTTGATGAGAAATACGGTGCTCGTCCAATTAAAAGAGCTATCCAAGAAAAAATTGAAGATTTGATTTCAGAGGAAGTGCTTCGTGGTACCATTACTGAAAATAACCCGTTTACTATTGAAATGTTAAGTGAAGATGAATTAACAATAAAAAAAGTGGATTAACCTCCCTTTTTTTATTGCCACTTAAATAAAAAACACTATATTTGTATACTAAACAATAAACAAATGGATAATACTCAACTAACTCGACTAAAAGAAGTACTCTCAGTACCGACAAAAACTTATCAGGAAGATAACATGGTACAATACCTACGAGACGTATTGGAATCAATGCCCGATGTGGAGTACTATACTGACGATATGGATAATGTTTACGCCACGAAAGGAACCTTAGACGAGGGTGAGCATTATCCAATGTTTATTGCACATACCGATACCGTACACTCTTTAGTTGATGAAATTGTGGTTAAAACTGAATCATTAGTGAAACCTAATACATTTGGACACTCTTATGGTGATGAAGAATTTATATCACTAAAAGGATATACTACTGACGGTAAACCTACGGGTATCGGAGGTGATGATAAATGTGGGGTATTTATCGCTTTAGAACTCTTAAGGTCATTACCTAAAGTAAAAGTAGGGTTATTCGTATCTGAGGAAACTGGTTGTCATGGCTCAAGTAAATGTGACATTAACTTTCTTAAAGATGTCGGATACGCGGTACAATTTGACGCACCTGGTAATAATTTAATTACTGAAATTTGCTCAGGTACACGTCTATATGAAAAAGATGGTGATTTTATTAATATTGCCCTACCACTATATAACGAAGTTATGGGTATTACTGCGGACCCTCAATCACATCCCTATACCGATGTTTCCCAAATTAAACGTAAAGGTGATTTTAGTTGTATTAACTTCTCATGTGGTTATTATAACATGCATACACCAGAAGAGTTTGTTGTGGTGGATGATGTCCAAAGAGCAATAATTTTTGCCACACGATTAGTCGGTGAGTTAGGTTACATTAAATTTAATTATGAGTATGAAAAACCTACTTGGGATTCACTAGCATGGAATAATGTTGGTGATGATAGTGACGATGATAGTGAATGGGACCAAACATTAGATGATGGATTAGATGATGAATCTTATGATTTGGAAAATGTTAGTGTAACTAACTCTTCATTTGGTATAACTATTGAATCTAAATTCACTGGGGATATTATTTATTTAGAAAAGAAAGATTTAGTTGATTTATATGAAATTATCAGAGAAAAACTAATTTCAGATTATTGATTAATCTTCAAAAGGGTCAAATAATTGGTAGTTCGTCATTAATTTTTGAATTGTTGACAGTTTAGCGCTACCGGTTTTAAAACCAGCACCACCACTAGTACCCCATTTGTTTAATTGAAAATCAATTTTATTAGTTTCGGGATTAATTCTAAGAAATCGAATAGTAGTATTAGATTTACCGTTGTTTTCCACATTATTTAATGGTTCAACTTGAACTACTTTGTTAAAACCATATTTATTTTCGATAAAATTATAAATTTCCTTATAAACCTTTAAATCAATATAGGTGTCCGAGTTTTGTAATCTTTCCAATAGATTATCAAACGCTGAATCCATATCATCGTTAAAGTGGTAATCAAATGTTTCCTGGTCTTGATGCTCATAGGCTAAATTATGTGGTTCTTCAATATTAATACTTAGATTACTATCAACATAACTTATTAACATTTCATTTAACGATAAATCTTTATAGTACTCTAAGTTTTCTTCATACATTGAGATTAATTTACTAATACTAATATAATACTTATAAAAGCAATCAGATTCTAATTCTATACCTATTGGTTTATATATCTCACACAACTCCTCTTTTAATATTTTTTGCACCCCTACAGTCATGGACTGATTTTTAGCGTATCCATATGTGTCATCAAAAGTTTCTAAGAATTTTGCGTCAAAGCTAGCTACAAATTCGCCCATATTCGATAAACTACCATCTTGGTCTATTAATGATAAATCATATAATTCGTAGTAATCTTTTAAATCTTGACCTAACTCTTTAAACTTTATTAATTTTTCTTTAGATACATTTGGTGTAGTCTTAAAGCTTTTTTCTAAATCGCTACCAGCAATTTTTAATATTTCTTTTAATTTTTTTAAATGACTAGAACTAAGGTCATATAAAGGGTAACCCTCTTTTAAGTCTTCCATGAAGTTGTATGGGTCATAATGGTTAGATTCATACCCATATGGGGCATCTACACCATAAGCGTATGCATCAATCTCATAATCTTCTAATGTCTCACTAAATAAAGACATATATTCTCTAGTGTCGTCAAACGTTAAGTAAACGTTTTCTTTATCCATTCTTTTAAAGTAGGGTGCGGTTAATTTTTGAGTTGGTGGGGTTAATTTTCCTTCCTCAATCTTTTTAAGGATGGTATAATCATCATCTCCCTTAATTACTTTCTTGATAGTTTCCGCAATAGGCTCAAAACGGTCTAATAAAAACTGCTCACTTCTTTGTTCATCTTTTTGGTCATAAATCCATACATTATCGTTTACATTAATGTGTATCGCCATCTTACCGAATGTTGAGTCTTTAGATTGTTTATCTATAATATAGATTAATCTACCATCGTTTCCATATCTATCAAAGTAGTCCTCATTATCTTTTGAAGCTGTACACCATTTCGTATTTGAACCGTAATAACAAGATGCCTTATGTGAGTAAGGTTGGACAATTAAAAAACGACTATCCTCATAAATCTTATCGACATCTTTTTTGGCTTCAACTTCCTGTTCTTTATCTTTTTTTCTTTTATCTATTGCCGATAATAAGGTTTGAAGTTCCCAATAAGACTTATATCGATGAATATCTCTTGGACCACCTTTAATGTATATATCATCAATACCTGAATGTAATTTTTTAGCGAATGTAATATCCTCATCAGTTATTGATTGTGAGATATCATTAAAAGTTTTTATTAAGTCAGTTATTTGAGTTATAACATCAGGAAGTGATGCTCCGTCATTAACTTTCATGAATTCTATTACTTGATTAATAGTCCACTCAGAATACTTCTTAGTACTTGAGGGGTCACTATCAACGATAGTAGATATAAAGTCATTATTATCGAATATAAGTTCGTTACCGTACTTTAAAATAAGGTTTTCTTTCTTACCTTCGTTTAGTAGTGTGCTAAATTTCATTTAAAACTTTTATAATAAATAGTATATTAATAGGATAATTGGTTTTAAAAGCTTATATTTGTTATATGAAAAAGATACTACTAATATTACTAACACTTATTTGTAGCGTAGGTTATTCACAAAACTTAGGTGAAATACAAAGACATTTACTAAATTTAGTGAATGAAGAGAGGAGTGACGGAGGTTTAAGTACTTTTGTAACTGACACATTAATAAATAATGGAGCTAAAATACAAGCCGACTACTTAAGTACAATAAGAAGTTACAAACAAGTATCCCATACTAACCCTAACCCAAAATATAAAACCGCATCCGATAGAATTAAAATCGCAAGTAATTCAAAATATGACATATCATCAGAAAATGTAACGGCATTTACCTACGACTCAACTGACACAGATTTAGAAATTGCAATTCAAGCTCATAATAATTTTATGAATTCAAAATACCATAAAATGAATGTTTTAACGGAAAATGGTGACTACTTTAATAGTGGTACTATCTTACCAAGATACTATGGGTGTTGTGTCGTTTACAATGAGAAACTAAACGCAATCATTGTTATCCAAATGTTTCCACGTCCAAATTATAGTAATTAAAAGAATAAGAAGTAAGCGTCTTGTAAATAAGATATTGTTACATCTTCACCATTAATTTCATGTGTTCTATAAGCCTTAACCGTACTTATTGGTCCGGCGAAATATCTTGGTTTACCAGTACTCTTATCAAACATATTATTAAAATTAACAGGACGTTCGTTCATAGTTTTTATTTTACCAACTAATTTCCCATTAACATAAAAATCTTGACCTTTTACTTCTGAACTTACTTTGCCGTCAAATATAGGTAAATCTAATTTTTCAGTTAGTTCACGACTAATACCTAATCGTATATTTCCGTAACTATCGAGGACTCTATATCCTAAGGTGGTTTCGTTAGTTTCCAAAGATTTACCTTCCATATTAATTGTAACAATATAAGGGGTACCACCACCTTTTTGAATTTTAGGGTTTGTTACGGTACCAGGTGTTTCTTTCGTATTTTTTACCTCATGTGTACTAGCATTCGGAGATAAAATAATTTTTCTAAATTCTTCACCTCTTTTACTTTCTCCTTGACCAAAGAAATTATCACCTTTTAAAACCTTTATATTTAAATCAAACCCCGTAGACTCTTTAATCTCACGAATAAGTGACTGAGCATATTGTTTAGCTCTCATGTCCGCTAAATATTGATTCATCTCTTTAGGTTCTGTCTTACCACCATATGGGGTAGAACTTGGATGGTCTAATTTAGAATACCCACTTGGTACTTTTAATGTTGGTGTACCTGAATCGGCACTACCCTTAATAGTAACATTAGTTAGCTTATCGCCTCCACCCGCATTAATATATTCTTTAAATGACTCAACAATTTTTGTAAATTGTTGTTTAGAGTTAGGGTACTTATCAAAGTAAGGCATAACCATATTGTCTGCATATGGAAGACTACTTCCTTTTACGTTATATGTTGGTATTGTAACAATTTTTTTGGGTGGTGTTTCAACTACAGACATTGACCTACCAACTTTAGATAAAGATGAGGTATATCTGACATCAAAATTATATTCAGTGACGTTAACCGCTATTGGGATTAGTCCATTTAAAACCTCAAAGTTAAGTTCTCCCAAATCTCTTCCTTTCCAATTTGGGGAATTACGGTCTGTCTTATCTTTCTTACTTCTTTTCTTTTTGTTGTAACCCAAGTCGCCTCTTTTTTGTTCTTCAATTACTTTTTTTACGATATTTTCAATATCACCTTCGGTTAACTTTATAATTTTCTTAGACATTTTATAATATTTTTACTATAAATAGTTTCTTATTAGAAAAAAAGTATTTATATTTGTACTCAGAAGTAAATGTTCTTTGAAAATATGGGGGCGAATGGAATTGATTGGCAGGGTCAGTTATACGGGGCACGTAGTCAAACTTCATCTATGACTTAAATCTATGATGGAACTTTTTTAGACGGCAACGTACTAAACAAAATGTCAGCTCTAGGTTTACTTAGAACTGCACAAGTAGCTGTAGCGTAATACGTAAACAGTGAATCGGGTCGGTCAGGACATATACCTATGAACAGAAGTCCGTTGTTGTGGTGGAAAAACGATTAAACCCTAAATTGAATCGTACATCTATTGTTAGTGGAGGATGTAAAAATTGAACTAAATATTACGGAACATTGTGAATTAATGTTGTCCTAAACGTGTAGTCCTTTATGGGTGGACTGAACAAGACGCGGGTTCGAATCCCGCCGCCTCCACAACTATTTAAACCCCTCCAATCGGTGGGGTTTAATTTTTTTATAATGGTGGTTGTAGTTCAGATGGTTAGAACATCGGTTTGTGGTACCGAGGGTCGTGGGTTCGAGTCCCATCTTCCACCCCAAAAAGGATAATTCTCATAAATCATTCGACAAATTTCCATTAATTTATTTTGTGGTTTAAATATAAAAAACTATATTTGTAATGGTGCTTTTATAAATTCTATATGTTCAACCAACTATAACCACCGATACCATCGTCAAGTAATTTATAATCATCACTCGAATCCCTCCGCCTCCACCATTAGAATACCAATTAAATTAATTTTAGTTGGTATTTTTTTTGCCATGTTATAAAAAGTAGTATCTTTGTTATTCATTAAAAAATATATATCACATGACAATATCTACATCAACACCAAATATCGACATTATCAATACAACAAATATTACCCCTATTGATATTCTATCACAATTTAAAGGAGGTAAATTTAGATTTATTGCCAAATGTACATCTGGATGGATGAGCTGTAATGATGTGATGTATGATACCACGAATGAACGTTATTTTGAGAACCCATCGGATATGCTTAGCCTTTATAAAAAAGGTTCTTTACAGACTATTCAGTTCTACCCAACTGATGGTAACCATTGGTTAACAGTGTTCGCTAAACAAGGGAATAAGGTAAAGATTATTGATGAGAAGATTCTATTAACTGTCGATGTTGCCACCATTAACTCTCTATGGGATAAAACTAACTTATACAGTCAGTCACAGTATAGTATGGTAAATGCTAAGTCTTGGGCAGACAAAGCATTTGTCATGAATAGTGTGTCTGAAAAATAAATTCGGATTTGTCAAGTTTTATTTTGGTGGATGAATATATTATCGTATATTTGTATTGTTAATCACAACATAAACCACTAAAATATAAAATCATGACAGTAACAGGAATCAACATCGAAGAAAAAGTAAGACAGTATGAAGGAGTTAACTCTTTTATCAAAAAACTACAACCATCACTTATGAAGTGGGGTCAACTAACACCAAAACAGTATGCAGTTGCTGAGAAGTTAATCATGCAAGAGGTACGTCAAGTAGAGGTAAAAGTTGAAGAGTTACCTGTTGAGTTAAGAGCGATTGTTGAGTACACTGGCGAGTCTAACTTCGTTAATGATTTGAAAGTTAAGTACAAGAAATACCGTAAGTTAACTGAAAAGCAAGTTTCTGCTGGTTACAGAGCAATTGACCGTGAGACTCAAAAAGACTCACAAAAAGAGTTGAATATTAAATTGGTTGGGAACACTATCAAACTTGGACGTAAAATTGCTTTAAGTATCAAAGAAAATTACGACATGGATTTTCACCCAATCTTAGTTGATGTTACCGAGGTAATGGTTATCTCAAACAAAGCCTTCAAATTGAAAGCAAAACTTACTAAGGATAACGCAGGTATCTGTCGTTGTTGTGGTAGAACACTTACTGATGAGATGTCACAAGTTACAGGTATCGGACCAGTTTGTGCGGGACACGTAGGTATTAAACACCCAAAGAACTCAAATGATGTTGCGAAGTTCAAAGAGGATATGTCAAATAAAATCGATGAAATAGGTGAGTTTGAGTTTTGGATTCCAAAAAGAGCAATCATCGAGTGGAAAGGTACCGCAGGGATTATGATGAAATGGTAAAAAGAAAGTGGGGGTCAAACGACCCCCTTTTTTATTTCTTATCGTCCTCAGTAGGTTCAGTTAAAGAATTACCAGCACTCATATAACGAGTTTGATATGTATAGTCTTCTTTAGTTGCTATGGCGTTCAAATTAGACACGTACATCTCTCTTAAATCTTTTCTAGGGTGTGTGGTCACCACGGCTGATAAAAACTCGTCAGAAACGATTACATTGTCTTTTAGGGTAGGTAAGTGGTCCTCTATTAACTTCCTAATACCTTCTTTTTGTAATAAATAGGTGTGGCTGTTATAGAAATAAGATGGTTTAATAAAATGTTCTTTACCTATTTCAGACGGTTGGGGTAAATTATTAAAATTATGGTGTACTTGGTTATGAGATAATAAACATAAATCCCACTGATAACCTTTTAACTCATCAAAAATTTTCCAATCTAATGTACCGTCAGTATCAAAGTCATCCTCTAATATCATTATATTTTCATATCCATTAGAATATGCATCTTCCCAACACAGAGTATGTGAAATCATACCACCGGCTTCACCATAGGTTGTGGGTCTTTCCCACCAATGCCAATTAGGTTTTAAATCAGAAATATCCCAATTATGGTACAACCCATAACCTAAGTCGGTTTCAGTTTTTAGACGGGTTCCTAAAAAAGCATCAATAATAAATACCGGGGTATCATATGGTAATGGGATTTTACCTAATCTATCGAATATGTCTTTTAAGTATTCCTCACTATGGTCCAAAGAAATTACATATACTTGGTCTAATTTCATAAAAGTACTTTTTATTATAAAATATGTTACTTATGGATAAATTCAAGTATTGTATCTAATAAAATAAAACATTATACCTATAAAATTTAAAGCACCATCACAAAAATACATATAAAATTCTTAACCACCAAATTATAAACTGATTTATATAAAAAAAAGGTATCGTTTCCGATACCTTTTAATAGATTGTTTTAACCCCCTTTTTTCTTAAAAAGTTTATGAAAGCATATTATCTCTAATGTCCTTCAACTTTAATTCCATCTTAGAATTAACGTCCCCTATTACAGGCTTTAACTTATCGACAAATGTATCCTCAAGTTTCTTAACCATCTCTTGGGAATTGTCCATATTCACCATTGAATATTTACCACCCATATCTTCAGAGTATGCCTGAGATATTTTCTGAGCCAAAAATCTTGGGTCATTAAATAATTCAGATACCTCATCCATTTCAGTGTTACCAATAGCACTAACTAAAATCTCTTGTTCTATATCTGTAAGTTGTAACTTACTTTTTAAGTATTGAGCTAATTTTTCCTTAACTACGTCAAGAAAACGAGGACCTTCCTCATCAAACATTTGACTTAATACTTGAACTAAATTTTCATTAATTAATTTCTGATTAATACCACGAGACTTTAAGACTCTGATTTCATTAAACAGTACATTAAACGTTTTATTATTTTGTATTGTGGAGTGTTTATTTATATTTTTAGGTACCATAGAAAATCTACCTTTAACTATTTTCTCTTCAGTTAACGTTACCTTTTTCTCTTCTTGTAAGATTTGAATGTTTTTTCTTATTGAATCTTTTATACCCATTTTATTAATTTTGTTTTTTCCAAACATTAAATGATTCTGTAAATTCAGAACTATTAACTTTTGTTTGTTTATAGTTAGTGTCTTCAACAGGTCTCTTAAATAAGTATCCTTGACCTTTAAGTTTTTCTAATATTTCTCTTTGTTTTTTTGTAAAATTATTACCAACCTCATCAGAATTAACTAAAGATGCTAAACCTTTAAGTTCTCTTTGTTTCATAACCTCTTCATACGGCTCTTCCTTAACAGGTTGACTCATAGGTTCTTTAGGTTCTTCAACCCCAACTTCTTTTTTAAATTCAATGTCTTTGTTAATGTCTCCCCTAACAATCTCGAAATCTCTATCGTCAGGTCCATCATTATTTTTAATTGAGAAGTATTGAGTACCGACCAATGAACCTAAACCTTTTTCTTCAAATCCTAAATCAATATTAGAGTCTTTTGGAAATGAACCTAATTTAATTAGTTGACCATCTTCCTTATCTGAACCTTTGGCTCTTACGACTGCCATTATAAAACCTCTATCACCTACGATGTTTTGGTTATATAAATCTTTTAAGTGTTGTTCGATATTTCTTTTATCCTCTAAATCAAACGTTACTCGTTCTTTACCTTTTTCTGAAACAGTATAAAAATATATGTCTCTTAATTTTTCTTCTATTTTGTCTGATATTGATTTCATTTCTTTTTGTTCTTTTAATGTTTGTTCGTATAATGACGTTGTTAAATAATCTGAAAAAGGTATCCACCCTTCACCACCGACTTTTTTAGGGTCCAAAAGGCTCCAAACATCATTCTCTTTTTTCAGTTCGAAGTCCACTTTCAAACCTTCGGTTTCTTTATCTTCACCGTGAAAATATATTTTACCGTCTTTAGTAGTTAACATTTTTTTAGTAATCGTAAGTTTATCTTCAACTCCACCATCTTTACCTTTAATTTCAGGTATGTCAGCCGCTACTTTATCTAAATCAAATTTAGTGCATTCGGCGGTTCCGTCATTTACCTTATTTTTACAAACAGGTTTTTTATACTCCTTACTACCTGTTTTACACACACTACAAAATTTTCCTAAACTCATGTTATATTTTTTATTATATATTTATTCATTTTCAACGTATTCTTTTTCGTTATCATCCCATTTATAACCGTCACCGTCATACATAATAACACCATTAACAAGAGTAGCGCCATCAGCACCTGTCTCCTCTATAAAATGTTCTACAGAGCCAGGTCTACCTGATGGATATGAGATAGGTATAGTTGGAATGTTAATATCTTCCTCTTCAAGTTCATCCTCTATCTCAGTTGTTATGTTATCAATTTCTTCCATCGATTCTTCTACACCCTGATTTATATTTCTTTCTATATCATCTAAAGTATCACTATCTGCTGATTTCTCAAAGAATTTCCAAATAAAAACACCGGCATCATCATATCTACCAGGAATCCAATCAGTAAGCTCATCGGAAAATCCATTTCCCCATAAATTTGGTAAGAAATTGTATAACCATTTTTTATTACTTTCCGTAGCCCCATCCGCAAAATCAAATCCCCACTCTTTAACCCAAGTATCAATACCTAGACAATTAGCTTCTCGATTTTCAGGTTCACTAGCACGACATTTTTCAAATAGTTTTCTATCTTCGGAACCTGCTACAGCGTATGACAACCAGTTCCTTAGAGTGTAAAGAGCTGCGAACGAAATTTTCCATTGTACAAGTCTAAAAACTAATTCTAACATGTACGCTTTTTTAGCCGCAGTTAATCCTCCACTTTCTATTATATCAACATAGTTCTTTACATATTTAGGCTTAAATGGGTTACCTCTTGGGGAGCCCGATTTTAACCAGTTAAAAAGTTTTTCTCTATCCTTACCAATTAACTCCGCAGTTTCTTTACTTACTTGTTCCACACTTTTACCAACAAAACCTTTTCCGGTATTTTTAATTTGTTTCCCCATGTTCCTTATATTACGTAAAATGTTTTTAGACATTATACTGCCAGACCACGCATCTCTTAAAATACTTATTTTTTTTGAACCTGCTTGAGATAAATTCATCATTTTAACAATCTCTGTAAAATTACCAGAATCCTTTTTAATCTCCCCTATATACTCTACGAATCTTTTTTCACTAGGATTAATAATATTTCCTCTCGCGTCTCTCTGAAAATTATTTATTACGTCAGTTAAATAAGAGTTAGTTTCTTTAGCTGCAGAATTTTTATTCACACCTAAAGTATAAAAATCTTTTTTTAATCGTTCTTCAATCTGAGCCTTTAATGTCGAATTGGTTGTTTCGACATATACCTTTGATAGTTTTTTTATTCTTTGACTAAGTTTAGTTATTTTATCAACACGTATAGAAAGAATATCATCAATAAACTTTCTAATACCTCCTTTATTGGCGTTTGTTAAGATTAATGATGCTTCCTCATCTGAAAGTGTAGTCATTTCATCCCATTTAAAATTTTCTAATTCTTCAATAGACTCAATATCTATATCATCCACAACATCATCCACAACATCATCCACAACATCATCCACATCATCCACAACATCATCAACAACATCATCAGTAGCTCTACGCGTATTATCAACAACATCATCAACAACACCATCCATTTTTGCAATTATAACGTCAATTTGAGTACTTAATTTTCTACGAAGTTGTCTGTTTATAAATGCGTTTAATACATCATCCCCAGTTGCAGGATTAAAATCATCAAGTAACATCGTTAATAAATCCTCTTTACTTGCGTTTCTGGATAAACCTGATTCAATAAGACTTTCAGCGTCTTTTACTAATTTATTAATTCCTTGTGAAAATAACTCACTACTCATTAAAGACTGATTTATCTGTTTTATTATAGCATCATCACCATTTTTTTTGGCAATACGTATAACATCTTCTAAGGCCGTTGCACGTTGTACAGAAGTTAATGAGTTATCTGATAATTTAGAGGCGGCAATGGCTAATTCATCAGTTTGTTTAGTACCTAATTTAGTAAGACCTAAAATTAAATCATCTATCCAACCTTGTTCGTTTAATAACAACTTATTACCCATAAGTTCATTTAATCTTTCTATTTCCGATAATAGTTTTTTATCTTTTTTCATTATAATCCTTTTTTTTCTTTGTATAGTTCATAAAGTTTATTAGACGTATCTTTACCCACTATACCATCAAAATCATCTAAGTCGTTATCTATTTGAAACTTATATAAAGCTGTCTCCATTTTATCACCATAGTCTCCATCTACCCCATCTTTTGTTTTACCAGTATTTCCTAAATAATATCCAAGAGTTACTAACATTCTTTGTATATCTCTAACTACATCGCCTTTCTGACCTTTACGTATCGTCTGCTTTCCTTTAATTAAATTATCAAATTTAACAGGTTCATAATTAGATTTCTGTGATTTAACTGTTTCTGAATTTACACCCCACTGAGAATCTAAATCATTCAAACTTTTTTCCCACTCTGTATTTAATAGTTCGTTTAGGTTATTTGAGTATTCCGTATTTGCTAGTTCTTCGTCACTAATATTATCATCAACTAAAAGCGTTTGAAATTTTTCCCTTCCTTCAGTATTTTCAGTACCATCTTCATTCCACAGCATATTCCAAAGTCCCCACAGTCCATCAATTATTGTATCATCTAATTTTCCATCATATAACATATCCATAATTTTAGAAAATGAACTTTTATCTCTCATTTTACTTCTCCACGATTCGGGTGTGGTAAATAATGTCCAAAATAAATCTACCGTTATCGCTATTCTACCTACTTTAATAACTGTCTTACCTACTTTACCAGATAATCCCATTAATAAAGCAATAGTTTTAGATAGGGGTATACTTTTTAATGTTTTTTGCATTGCTTCAAGAGCATATTTTGCATTTTTAGCAATAATCTCAGGGGTGACTTGTTTCATAGCTCTCGATACTTGGTCTAACGCCGCCTGTTCAACATCAGTCAATATTTCCTTTCCTAATTTTCCCATTCCACTTCTAGCTTGTTTTATGGTTTGTTCGGTAATGACTTCAGCAGTTTCTGCCGCCGCCTTTTTTGTTAATATACTAACTAATTCACCTCCAGGTATTAAATTTAGGGCTAACATCATTGTACCCATATATGGGTCGCCTTCAGAGAAGTAAACAAGTGCGTCGGCAACTCCTACTGCAGTTCCTGCGAGTATTAACGCTGGACCCACACCAGACACTAACCCTACTCCTGTCATACTAACAGCAATACCCGCCATAACTAAGGTTATTTCAACTATACCAGATATGTCATGGTCCCATTCAAATTTATCGGCTAATTTATATAATTCTGGGTTTTCCATTCTTTTAGCCTCCTGGTAAGTTACACCAAGTTGTTCAGCGTGTCTTTGTGTTTGTTGTATATCGAATTTAGCGTCACCTTGTTCTAATAAAGTCTTAGACCTATCATAGTTCATTAAAATAACTATTTGTTTTAATTCTTCCGTTATAATTTTATCTTTTAAGTTTCCCATTGTTATATAAATATGTTAATTTAGTGGATTCGACTTACCTCTACTTATTCCGGATTCCCAAGTACCTGTTGAGTCTATATGATTGGCTTTACTTCGGTTTACACCACTATTCCAAACATTTAATGTTAATGTGTTTCCTACTCCTCTACTTATACCTGTTTCCCATGTTGAAACACTTGAGTTGGCTGACGATGAATCTGAATCTCCACCACCGTCTTCTTGTTCACCCATCTCTTCTTTATCTTCATCCCCATAAATCTCAGGGTCTTTCAATCCGTATTTTTTAATTAGTTCTCCAGCAACTGAGTTTGCCTCATCTTCAATAGGTCCACCAACATTAGATACCTTACCTTCAAGGTCTCCTTTTTCATTTTGCATATGATGTACTAACTCATGAGCAATAGAACGTAGAACGTCCACTAATGCCCTTCCTAAGGTAAACACCCTTATCTCAGAGTCTTCAAATTCTTCGTCCTCACCGTCTTTGTACTTATATACCGCAGTAGTCTTAATACCGTCTTTGTTATTTTGAAGTTTAACTTCAACATCATTATCGATATTAAGTTCTTTCTTAACGAAATCAACAAAGTCGTCAACCGTTTTTTTTTCCGAAGAATCAAATTGTGATTCACCTTCAGATATTAAACCCATGATACCTTTAATACGTGATATTTCCTTTATTAAGTAACCCATAATTCTATAAATATTATAAAAACCCATTATATTGCTTTGCAGTTAAATAAAAAGGCGTATATTTGTATAAATAAAATACATAAACATTATGAAAAACATACTATTCCTTTTATCTTTAGTCCTTACACTTGTCGGTTGTGAAAAATATGAACTTGAAACTTACCCGACATTAGATGGTACGTACATGGTTAGTTCGATAAGACATGATGGTGTTAATACCCATGATGGGACTGAAATGAATAATTATATAGAAAATGGGATAGTGTCTACAACTATAGGTGATTTGGATGTTGGAAATGAAAAAGTATCATTCAGTGGTAGAACTTTCTATATGGGATATCAAGTATTTCCAGGTGGTGACGAATGGGAATTCAATTACCCATTTACTGTTAATCAAGGGGTAGATGGGTACTGGGATGATTTAAGAATTGACTATTATATCGGAGGAATACTACACCCAAGAAACTTTATCATTGAGGAAGATGGGTTAGAACATTTAGTTTTAAAATTCCCGAACCAACATTTGAATAATGGTGAAAATGTAAATATGTGGATTAGACTCTCAAGAGTAGGTCCTTAAACAGAAAAAGTGGTCGTTGACCACTTTTATCTTTTTAGTATGTTTTGAACATGTCTTATGTTTCTAATAAACTTTTCGGGATTTTCTTTAGCCCACTCTTTAATTGAGTCGGGTAATTTAGATTTTTTTAATTCCTCCATTACCACAACACTCAACTCTCTTTCCTTATCTCCTGTAGACTCAACCATAACATCTCCTAAAGAGATTAATAACTCCCTTTTAAGTTTAGGTGTCTCAGCTGAGAATGATATATCAAATTCATTATCTTCTGCCCATAACTTTAAGTCTTTTAGATTTAAAAATTTCCTTTCTTGAAAAGGGAACCTACTTCTTAATCGTTCAGGTGACACATACACTCCGTATATCTTCATAGTAGGACTAACCAATAAAGTTATTTTTTGGTCGTTTAAACCAAAGAACACAGGTTTCTTTAGAAATATTTTACCTAGTAATTTATTAATGAGATTCATCATATAGGAATTACCCGATTTATCATTATTACTTTGGGGTACAATACTTTTTGACATATCTATAAATAGTATTAATTGTATTCTTCGTCAGGTTTTCTATCGGGAAAAATAATATAATATTCATTTAAAAATGAAGTTAAAGTAACATCATCAATTAAGACTTCATTATCATCATCATCCCACGTTTCTAATTCGTCATAATCTGTATCGTAATCATCAAATACATCCATTATTATTTCAACATCATACCCAAATTCTTTAACATAATGGTACTCTATAACGTCTGACTTTACACTATCATCGTTCAATACTTGAAACTCCACTCTCAAAAGATTATTACCTTTATTTATGTATGATGATATTATTTCTGTAATTTCCATTTTCTTTTTATAATTATTCTTTTATTTTATATACAAATATCTATAAAATGACTAAAGACACTATTGAAATACTCGAATATGATTTTATTAAAGGAACATTACAAATAATGTTTTCCTTAAATAAGGAAGAAGGATACCGAGAAATTAAAATTTGTGAAGGAGAATTTTCAGATTATATAGAATCTATAGGTGGTTTAGAGGTATATAGTGATGAGTGGGATTATAGTACTGAAAGTCATTACACTAAAGATTGGGTAATTCCTTATGATGAATATGTTGAAGATTATTTAGAGGATAATGATTTACTAGATTTCATTATTTACTACTTTTCAGACAAGGATTACCCTGAATTAACAATAGAAGAATAAATATGAGAGTTAATACATTAATAGTTGATGATTTTTATAATAACCCTATAGAAGTTAGGGATTTTGCGTTATCCCAAGATTTTGGAGTTGACGGTAACTATCCCGGACATAGGACCACATCACATTTAAATGAAGATTTAAAGGAAACGTTACAAGAGTTACTTAAACCCTTTGCGGGTGAAGTAACTAACTGGGGTGGGGAATATTCTGGTTCGTTTCAGTATACTACCTCAGATGACCGTTCTTGGATACATTCTGACAGTACAACAGGATGGGCAGCAGTTCTTTATTTAACTCCTAATGCCCCTGTAACTTCAGGAACTGGTCTATTTAAACATAGAGACACGGGTTTATGTGGGTGGGATAATAACTTACATAGTGAAGAAGAAACTGCGTTAGCTCCACATATGACAGTCGCTAATGACTATACAAAGTGGGATTTAGTTGACCGTTTAGGTAATAAATTTAACCGATTAGTACTATATCGTTCAGATAATTATCACGTATCGATGGATTATTTTGGTAGTGATAAGTATGATGGTAGACTTTTTCAAGTGTTCTTTTTTACCACCGAATTTTAATAAAATAGTAAAAGAAAAAAATGAAAGATTTAATTAACCCAAATTTAGATTTAAATAAACTACGAAAATCCTTTAAAAAAAATGGATATGTAGTTATCGATAATTATTTAAAAGATGATATCGCCAATAATTTAAGTAATTTTTTTAGTTATGAAATGCCTACCGATTGGTGGTCAATAGCCACATATCCATCTACAGATAAAGATGGTGTTAGTTATTTTAGAAATACACCTGACGAATATAATAACATAAAAATAGCTAGACAACACTCTACAGATTCTTTTGGTAAAAATGAATTTTCATACTCATTTCACAGAACTTTAGATAATCACTTTGAAGATTGTGAGTGTACTGAGTGTCAGATTAGGGAATATTTAGATGATAAAGAGTCACATAATTTAGTATCAAAAGTGACGGATTTAAAAATCACGGGGTCTAATGAAGTATTTGCCGCTTGTTATGTTCCAGGTGATTTCCTGTCTCCTCATCAAGATAGCCCTAACGGTATAATTGGTTTTGTGTTACAATTAACTAAAGAGTGGAAACCTGAGTACGGAGGATTATTACATTTTTTAAATGATGACGGTAATGTTGTTGAAAATGTTGAGGTGCCTAAATTTAATAGTCTAACATTATTTTTATTACCTGAAGATAAGGGTAAGTTACATTATGTTTCCCATGTTAACCCTGGTACACCTGAAATTAGATTATCCCTCACTGGTTGGTATAGGAATTAATTCGGGGTATAACTCAAATATCATTTCTAAAATAGTGTCTAAACAATAACAATCTTTACCTGATTGGTCATATATTTTTTGCCCATCCTTAACACTTATTAATCTAGGGTTATAAATTTTTGAATAGTAATCCCATAAAGGTGAATTGTTTAAATCAAAATATTCCATAATTAATGGGTTATCAGAAATATAACTTTGGAAAATTGTTACATCTGGAAATTGTTCACTAAGTTCTTGATTGACACTTTCATGTCCTTCACCAAAAGGTTTTATTACTAAATTTTTTTCCTGACCCTTTCTAAATAAAAACCATATGATTTTTTTATGTTTTTTTATATGTTCAAATAAATTACTGTCGTTTACGTTATATACCATTATTTAAAAGGATTTCCTGTTATAGTTAGAGTTAATGTACGTCTGACACCTGTTAGTATGGGTGTAACTCTCTGTAATAAATACGATGGAGTCACGACCATATCACCAATGTTAAAAGTTGGTTTAATAATTGACAGTCCATTATTAAATTCTGTTTTTCCACCCGTATATTCTTCGTCTGTTGATAAATGTATCGTTACCGATAATTTATTAGTGTTCGATTTAGATATATCTGAACTCCACTGATAATGTCCACCATTGTCTCCATGAATAGAATATTCGATAGAACTCCCAATACCATCGATATCAAAATTCCACCCCATTTCTTGATTTGCGTCCATAGATAACCCGTAAATTTTTTCATAAATCCATGTATTATCTTTGTTAATGGGTAAGTAACCAACTTGAGTTCTCCTTTTATCGTCATTAGATGGTCCATTATAATCCGCAGTTACGGTCTCAGTACCCAAATTTTCACATATTTTAATTATGTCTTTTATTTGTGAAGATGTGAATATATTATCAAAGTAATAGTAGTTTAACATATCGTAATTGGTATCGATTGTTTCAGTTTGAGCGGTAAAATTTGTTTTAGACATATATTTCTATTATATTATTGTTATCATTATAAATGAAAAGTAAGTAACATATGACAGATATCAACATAACCAATTATTATTTTAGAGCCGAGGAGGTTTTATTATCCTGTACCAACGGTATACAGTTAAAAAATTCTTTAAATTATATAAAACTTTACTATAAGTTAAGTGGGGATTATTGTGGTTATGAAATATTACTTAGAAAGTATGATAAACGAATTAACGAATTAGATTAAAATGGGTAAACAAAAAATAATTGACTCTATTTTATTTTTTAATGAATTAGACTTATTGGAGTTAAGATTAGAGGAACTTTATGACCATGTCGATATGTTTTTAATTGTTGAATCCGACAAAACATTTACAGGAAAACCAAAACCACTATTTTATAAAAATAATAGTAAACGTTTTTCAAAATGGTCAGATAAAATATATCACTACGTGGTTAAAGATATGCCAATATCCGTTACCGATACAGAATTAATGAATTTTACTATAATTGAATCTCAGAAGACCATAGAATTTTATAGGGAAGCTCATCAAAGAAATTCAATAGGTAAAGGACTTAAAGAATTAAATATTAAATTTGATGACATTGTAATCGTTTCAGATGTTGACGAATTTCCTAATACGAATATCTTTAAAAATTTAAACATTAATTTGCCGTATGGTCCTGTAGTTTTTAAACAGAAATGGTTAGTTTGGAATAAACGATTGGAGAAAATGCATCATTGGATGGGTTCAACTGCCTTTTACTACTCTCACTTCATATCTAATAATAAAATCTTTCAAGAAATAAGAGATGATAGATGGAGTGAAACACAAACAGTATTTTACACTCAGGAAAATGGTGGATTTCACTTTTCATGGTTTGGTGATTTTGATTTTATCAGGGAGAAACTTAAATCGTTTTCACATATCGAATTAGTTAGTGACTTTTGGGATGATGACGATAATATCAAAAATCTAATAAAAGATATGTATGCGTCTAACGGCACTAAAAAAGATGGCATTACAGGTAAATTAAGAGTATTTAATCAAGAAGGTTATGATTTACCAAAAATATGGGACAAAATAAATGATACGGAAATTAATATAAATAAACCAAAAATATACGATTGCTTTCTCTTTGACCATGAGTTAGATATGTTAAACTTAAGGTTACATGAAATGGGTGAATATGTTGACCATTTTATTTTAATAGAGTCTAGAAATAGTCACGCCGGTAAAGATAAAGAACTGTATTTTCAAAAACATAAAGATTTATTTAATAAATTTAAACATAAGATTGAACATATTATAATAGATTTACCTAATGAGGTACTTTACGAACCTCACCCTACCCCCAAAAATGATGAAGAAAGGTTAAATTGGTTTAGAGAAAATTATCATAGAAATTCGATTAAGGAGGTATTAAAAAAAATTAATCCTAATGATGATGATATCGTACTTATTTCAGATATAGATGAAATATGGGATAACGATATCTTAAACCGACTTAAAAATAATCAAGTTAGTTTTGATACGTTTAAAACTATATTACAAAGGTGGCAATATTGGAACTTTAAATGGGACTTTGAGGATATGTACTGGCCAGGGCCTGCTTTTTGTAGGTGGTCATACCTTAAAACTACCACACCTCAAGAAATTAGAAATGTAAGGTACGAACAGGAAACTCACCTTAACGATATTAATGGATGGCACTTATCGTGGTTTGGTAATGTTGAATTTAATTTACATAAACTTAGAAATTTTGCACATCAAGAATTATCTCATACAACTAAGGAAAATCTTGAAACAATGATTAAGGATGGTTATTTATTTGATGGTGAGAAGATGGTAACGTTAGTTTGGGATTACTATCCTAAGTACCGTAACTTACTTGAGTTAGGTGTACTATACAAAAACTTATCTAAATAAAAAAACCCGTGGGTTACACGGGTTTTAATCTTATATTAATTAGTTTAATTAAATTTACTAAATCTATTAAACATTTCTCTTATAGCCTTTCTATCGTTATCAAATGACTCATGTAAGTCCGTATCGACTTCTTCGTATATAGAACCACATTCTTTACATTCTCCTTCACTCGTTTCACCACCACAAGACTCACAAGACTCACCTTTTTCAACTTCACCTTCTTCAACTTCGTATTTTGGGTTATTTCCTTTAAATGAATACATTTTACCTATTGGTTTATCCATAGGTATCACAGACACTAAACTTTCATCGGTTTCACCTTCACCTTCTTCAACAAACCCTATTGACATATTGGTTTGTTCCCCATATACGTCAGCGTTTCCACCATCAGAGTCAAAGTCAAATGCCGATTTTTCATTACTATATTTTTCTTTACCGTCTAAATCTGAGTTCATCATATCATTTACACCATCAACACTTGCCGGTGACATATCACCACCAAACATTTTCATAATCGCGTCAATGTCGTCACCATATGAATCATCAGAGTATGATGAATCAAATTGCTCAGGACCATCAGATTCAAAATCATAAGCCGAATCTTCATGTGATATATCCATATCGTCAGCTTCTATTTCGTTAGCTTCTTTTCTTTGGTCTTCAATATCTGAATCGACACCTACAACTTCAGAATCTCTACCATCAAACTCATCTCTATCTTCAGGACCTAAATCCTCCTCTTCGTTTACATTTGCATGGTAACCAGCTAATATTTCTTCACAGTCTTTTTTGGATGAACATTTTTTAAATATTCCACCTTTTTTATTGTTTAATATAACCCATTCACCATCTTTTTTCTTAATACATCCTGAACCACCTTCAGATTCGGAACACCCTTTACCTTCTTGTTCGTTTACTTCAGATTCGTTAACATTATGGTTGGTATACGGCTTTACGTTACCTTGATTATCAACAGTTACACCACCAAAATCCTTAATACTTCTATCAACCCTTAATGGTTGTAAGTTACTTGGTACATTACCTGTGGCATATCCATTATAAAATGCTGAATGTGTTTGGAGAATAGAATCTTTCTCCTCATCCGATATAGTTAAATAGTTTCTCATAATATTGGTTTTTATAATAAATATACAGTAATACTCATTTGTTGTTTGACATTATAACCATAATGGTTTATATTTTAAATAAAAACTATGGAAAGAGAAGAAATAGACGAAATTGCTGAAGGAGCAATTGTTATGGACGGATTTGACGATTGTATCGTTGGTGTTAGTGAGGAGTTCGGTATGGAAACCCGTATTGTTTACTCTAAACAACGAATAATTCAAAAATTAGTTAAAACTGGTCATATGGACGAAGAGGAAGCCGATGAGTACTTTTATTTTAATATGAAGGGTGGTCATTTCGGTGAAAGAAACCCAATTTTCTTAATTACTTCTATGGCCGTTTAAAAATAATTCCGTATATTTGTCTTAATAAACAAAGATAAATATGTCAGACTTCATCACACTATATCAAGAAGATAAAAAAGTTAGGGACTTAGTTAAACACAGAGTTTTAAAATCTAAATGCATAACTGAATCTTGGTGTTACGATAACCATGACTTAACTTTTAAAATAACTCACATTAAACAAGAGTGCAAATACAGTACTTGTTTAATCGTAAACGTAAACGTATCAGGTGCGATTAAAGGATGGAGTTACTACGCGGATGGGGATGGACTATCAAATATAAGTAGACCCCGTAATTTCCGTAGTACTATTCAAAGGAATAGAGATATTAGAAGATTTATTGCAAAAAAAATTGAAAGGGAAATGTTATTATTTGGTATACAATCTTGGAGGTTAACTGTTGGTAAACTTAATATTAAAGAATCTATTTAATTATCTACCGAACATCATTACATAGTATTGAAGAGCCTTACTCGTGAGGACTCTTATTTTTTTCTCTAAATTTCTATTCGAGTAGTCTTCGGTCCCTTCATCTTCAACCATTTTCATAGCCATTCTAATAAACTCGTCTCTCGTTTTTTGAGACATATCCATTAACTCCTCAACCATATCTTCATCATATTCTCTACCTGATTTCATTTCTTCAAACTCAATAAACTTCTGAAGATATCTTGGACCTGAAAATAAAAATTGACCTGATTCGAGCATATTAACTAAACCTGACTCCCTAATCTTACTTAAAAAGTCAAAGAATATTTTTTCATTAGAATATTTAAAAATGTCTTTAAGTACAATAAGACCGTCTAAATTAGGGTTATTTCCTTCTTTGATATTTGTCTTTAAATCACTCTCCATCATCCATATGTCTTCTGAAGACACTAAAGATAATTGTGAACCATTTTCCCACTCAACCGAAATAATGTCCTCACCCTCATCATATGGGTCTTTACTGACGTGATTTACTACACCTTTAGTGCCTCCAGGAACTGGTGAGTATGGGTCTTTCATATAAATTAAAATTATATTGTCACCTTCTTTTAAACTTGGATTTACATCTTTAGACATTTAAACTCTTTTAAAATAAATATATCGAATAACAGTTTAGTATTAGTGCCATATTTATAATAAAACATTTAAAGTGAAAGTAGTTATAACAGAAGAGCAGTATCGAATGGTTTTAAATGAAAGAATCGGGGAAAAAGTTACTTCAATATTTAAACACCTAGACGCATTAGTCAAAAAAATTATATTAGACGTAAAAAAACAATATGGTATAAGTGCTAGATTTGCACTTACTTACGGCGCAGGTATTGGTGCTCTTATGGAACCAGTTAATAAGTATTTAAATGGTGAGTTTGTGGGATTGGAGTCTTGGCAGATTTCTTCTTTAGTTATCGCCGCAATCTCCATAGTATTTTTTGAAGGAAACGATTATCGTAAATTAAAAAAGGAACTATATGAACAAGGATTAGAAGATGAGCTAAAAGTTGCGGTTTCAAGAACTGAACAACTTAGGGATAAGTTTTCTAATATGTTAGAGGTATTAGGTGTAACCATATATAAAGCAGGTGACATCTTAGCTTATACTTTCTTACTTCCAATATTAGGTATGTTAATTAATGTAGTTAACACATTTGGTGTTGATTCTATCGAATTCTCGAAATTTACCGAATCAATATTGACCTCCGGACTTATTACTGTATCAAGCGTAGTACTTAAAGATGTTGTACAAAAAATAGCTAAATTAATTTCTAATAAAAAGTCTTAATTTTATTTAAATAAAATTAAAATCTTTATCGACTTCATAATAGTGAACACCCATTGAATAATATAGTTCTCTCACATTATTCTTTTCTCTAAACTTACCGAGCTGTACTCTCTTTTCGTTATCTCCCATCATAAGACCAATAACTTTTTGACCTTTTGGTGATTTATATTCCGTAGGGAGATTAATAGTGACGGGTATAGGTTTGTTAAAATCGACTATACTATTAATCAGGGCCGTTTTAGTACCTGTCCTAGGTAAACTATATTCTTTACAGATGAGTTTAATCTCAACTAAGGATAATTTCTTTAAATTTTCTCTTGTGTGTTCCATCTAACAAAGATACGGATTTTATTTCAATAAAAAAAATATAATTTAATCAATAGAGCTCCAATTATACTCAAACCCATAATTAGCCTTTCCATTATATTCATCTTCATGGTCAGTCCAATCAAAACTACATGAATTTAAAAAACCAATCATGTCATCACCTTCTTCTGTTTTAAGTATAAATTCTACATTACTATTTAAATGGTAATTACCAAATGTGTTCTGTATCCCGCTTAAAATTTTATCTAACTCGTTACAGAATGGTCCATGGTCTGGGTCATCTACTGTGAAAGGAACTTCAATTTCAAAATAAACTACACCATTTTGATTTGCTCCATATATTTTAGATATGAAATTTGTCGCCCTTAATTTTCTAAGTATCGGAGATTTACTTTCAACTACGTACAATAGTATTTGTACCGCCTTTTTAGCTACCCTATTAAATTCTTCTTCACTTTTAAACTCCATATCTTTTTTCGTATTCATCGGATAAGAAAGAAATTAACTCTAACGAATCCTTATCGTTTAATTGGTGAGCATATTGACTTCTCTTAAACCAATCACCAATAACTTGTTTAATTGGTTGTCTACGAAGTTTAGCTACCCTTATAATACCTTTAAGTTCTGCGGGTATCTCATGGCTCTGTTTATAGTAATCTTTACCGTCAGGTTGTTCTTTACCGTCTTCTTGATGTATTTCCTCCTCAGGTCTCATAAAGTTTTCTTGGAATACGTGTTCTATTTCATGAGCGACTATATCATTTATGTCGGCAATTAAATCATACATAAATGAAGGGTATTTTTTTGGGTTTATAATGATAACTACCGAGATAGTATCCCCATCAGACATCAATGCCCCGTTAATCATATATGGTTCATCCATAGTAACATTAGCGTCGTATGATAACTCAACTGAAAATGAAGGAATATTATATGACTTACTAACATTTAATTTCTTAAAGTCTAAATCGAAGTCATACTCTAAATCATTTGTGTCAGTAATATCCTCAGGTAAGTTATGTTCACCATATTCTTGTGATTTTACAATATTTGTAATATCTCTAACAATACGTCTAATAGGTCCATCAATACCTTTAGATTCATTTATGGATTTAGATTCTTTGAGGTTCTCTTTAATAGTCATTAACAGTTCATTTGATACGGTTTTGGGGCTTTCGTCTTCATAAAATCCGGTCTTAATTCTAAAGTAATTTTTTTTACCTAAATTACGAGCATATGAATTAGAACCAGTACTATCACTTATAGTCCGTATTATCCCATTATAATAATCTTCAAATTCACTACTAATCATATTATTAAATATTACTTAATCTCTATATTGTTTATATCTAACATAAAATTACCCATACCAATTAATCTCATCAATTTATTAAACTCTTCTTTTGCGACATTGTGAAATACGTTACTGAAATCGTCTAATGATTTTTTATGTTTTACGTCTATTTTTAACATATCAAATAATGACTGAGCAGAGTTATTGTTCACTTTAAAATCCTCAAAGATAACGTTACAACTAATATATAAACTAGGTTCACCAACACTAAGCATAACTCTTACCTTTACCGGTACAAAACTAACCTTACCTGTCATACCAACACCATTACCTTCATTAAACCCTAAAACTCGATATACCCCCTTAAAGTCTTTTTTTTGTGACTTTAAAAAATTAAGTTGTTCTCTATTTTTAGTGGGTACATTGTCAGCTATTCGTTTTAAATCTTCTAAATCTTCTTCAAACCCCATACATTTACTTTTATTATAAATATATCAGTATCGGTTAAGTAGGAATGGAATTGATAATCCAGCACCAAATTCTACAGTATTTGATATATTTAAAATTAATGAGATATCTATTGAACGTGAATTTTGAGTGATAAGTTTAATAGGGTTTAACCTAATCATCACATCAGGATAAAAATCTGCGGGTTCGCTTGTGTATAAAACCATTTTACCTCCAACACCTACATTAATCCCGTTTCTTAAAAAACCATAATTAATACCTAACCTATTAGGGTAGGTCCCCGTTTGATTCATAATTGGGACACCCCCAGTATTGATTATATTTAATTGACCTGTGGTATATATCCCCCATGGAGCATATGGGTTACGACTATTAATTACTGAGGTATTGATATTATCTGTAGATAAAAACAAATCCCCACTTCCAAATAAAACCCCTACCGTTGACGATTGAGAGTACCCCTTGGTAACCATTAATAGTAATGTGATTAAAAATATTGACTGTTTCATAAATGTTAATTATATTATTAATACAAACATAACACTAATATTACAAATAACCAAATGGGTAAATTAAAAGAATACTATCTCAATAACTTAACAGATGATGAAATTAATTCTTTATATGAGTTTTTTTCTGAAACGGAGGAGTATCTACCTAAAGACTCTTCAACATCTCAATTAGAGGTGGATAAGGATAAACATCAAACTTATCCTTACGATAATTAGTGTGTGACCATATACCTTCACCCCCATGGTTAGCTAATTTATTATATTCAAAGGCTCCCCAATCACCTCTTTTACTATCGTTATAATTCCTTAGGGAGTATTTAGTATTACCACCATTAATTCCGTCCTCAGTTAATGGTTTACCATTTAACCCTAAATAACCTTTACCATTTAAGAATTTTTGAAGTTCTAATGTTGGTACCTCATCTAAAGATTGTTTAGTATCAAATAACTCCACCATACCCTTACACACATCAATACCATATTCCAAACTATATTTATTAATTAAAAAATTAACAGACTCAATTTGAGATTTCGTATATTTTTGGTAGTATCTATAACCTCTCCAATTTTTCCCTAAATCAATAACGTCCTCTTTTGGTACCTTACTGTTAACGTAAGTAAAAAATTCACCTTTAATCGATTTAACTAATGGACCATAATTACAAATTTCAATACCTATTGACTGTTTATTAAGTTCAACATTATTTGAATTTTTAGTACCTAAATGGTGAGCCCACATTTCAGTTGGTAAACATTGGACTATTTTACCATCCCAATCGGTACTACCATCTCTTGTTGATTTTCCACCTATAACGAATTGAGTGGCAACCCTTAAAGGTCTACCTCCCTTTGTTCTATCTCTATCCCATGAACTTATAACCCAATCTGGTCTATGGCTTCCTGCCGTATGGTGTAAAACTATTGTTTTTTTATCTGTTTTGTCAGTATAATACTCATCTCCCTCTAAATATTGTTGTTTTATTTCAATTTTTTCCATATATTTGTATTGTTAATCTATTATTAATAAGTATAACTATGAACAATATATTTTTTTTTACTCAAAGACTTAAGGAAATTGGCGATGAAGCTTTAAAGGATGTTCTCTACCTAAACATGAATGTAAATGAGGTATTGGAAGCATATAATATTTCAGGTATCGACCCACCTATTATGATTAAAAAAAATAATATGAATAAAAGTTATCATACAAACGTGATGGATAATGGATGGGGTAATGGGTACGTTAAGATTATACCCTCACATAAACACTATGGTAAGGGATATGATGATATTGATGTCAGAGTACATGGTGGGTTAACGTTTTCAGAAGTCATACCTAACGGTGATGAGTGGCCTGAAGGTCACTGGATTGGGTTTGACACCTCACACAGTGGAGATAATAAATATAGATGGACTAAAGAATCGGTTTTAGATGAAACTAAAGAATTGTTTAGTCAACTCTACAACATTAAAAGATAACTTATATATGAAAATATTTCTTAATATACTCCTAACCATAATATCTTTATCTACGTATGGTCAAAATAGTGACATCGCTAATGACACTATTCGTACCGATTTATTTGATGTGGTTTATTCTGAAAAATTAGAACAACCTTTATGGTTAAGATATGAAGTATTATGTCCATTAGGTAAAACATCTAGAAGTGGGTTAGATTTTCGTATTGTCAAAAATATTAAAACCTCAAATAATGATGACTACACAGATAATGTATGGGATAAAGGTCATTTAGCCCCCGCATCCGCATTTAATTGTGATAAAGAAACACTTAAAAAAACATTTACCTATTTAAATTGTGTGCTACAACATGAAGGACTTAATAGAGGACCATGGAAAGAGTTAGAGCGATTTGAAGTAGGTCTATCAAAAATATTTGATAGTGTAGTGGTGGAAGTTACAGTGTATTTTGAGGGTGATTTAGTGATTGTTAACGGTGGAGCAACAGTGCCGTCAGGATTTAAAAAAACTATAAAATTTGACAATAAGGAAATTATGTTTTACTTTCCTAATAGTGATGTTTCTGGTATAGATTGGGGACACTTTATAATGTCGAATTAAAATATGAGTACAAATCCAATGGAGTTACTAAACACTCACCCAATAAAAAAATCAGATTTAGGTTTTCACGGAAACCTATTCGGTGGTAAACTACTCTCATGGTTAGACGCAAGTGCTGCGGGATTCGCAATGCAGGTAGCCGACACACCAAGAATGGTAACCGTTAAAATAGATGAGTGTTTATTTAAAAAACCCGCTAAAGAAGGTCAACTAATTAAAATGTACGGTGAAGTAGAAAGTATTGGAACCACATCGGTAACTCTATATATGGAGGCTCGCTCACACAGTGTTTACTCCGGTAATCAAACGATTATACTGTCAACTAAAATTAAATTTGTAAGGATTGATGAGACAGGGGAACCTATCCCTATTTCCCAAAGGGTTAAAAATAAATACATTAAATAAATTAATAAAAACAACAGTAATGAAAGTAGAAAAAGGTAACAAGGTAAAAGTTCACTACACAGGAACTTTAGATAACGGTGAAGAATTTGATAGTTCACATAAAAGAGGTGAGACACTTAATTTCGAAGTGGGAACCGGTCAAATGATTGTGGGTTTTGACTCTGCAATGGAGGGTATGACAGTTGGTCAGATAAAAGATATCGTATTAGAACCATCAAAGGCTTACGGTGAAAGAAGTGAAGATGCGGTTATGCCCGTTAGTCGTAAAAACTTTCCTGATGACTTTGTGGTTGAGGTTGGCGCAATGGTACAAGGTTCGACCGCTCAGGGTATGCCGGTACAAGCAACTATCGTTAGTGAAGATGAGGAGAACTTAATCTTAGATATGAACCACCCACTAGCGGGTAAGACGTTAAACTTTAATATTGAATTAGTAGAAATAGGAGAATAATGATTTATTGGTTTACAGGACAGCCGTCACATGGTAAGACCGTGTTGGCTAATATGTTTAAAGAATCACATCTACCTACCGCATATAGAATTGATGGTGATGAGATGAGAGAATTGTTTACTAATAAAGATTATTCGATTAAAGGAAGGGTAACTAATGTGGATGCCGCTCAGAAAATTTCACATTATTTACACAACCAAGGAATGAACGTAATAGTTTCCTTGGTTTCACCTTATATAGACCAAAGAGAGGAATTTAAAAAACTAATAGGGGAGGATTTAATTGAAATTTATATTCATACGTCAGAACCTAGAGAAAGAGACCATTTTAAATCCGAAGCGTATGTCGCACCTAAAGAAAACTTTATTGATATTGATACGACCATTGATACGCCTGAAGAGTCCCTTAAAAAAATTATATTACAATTAGGATGGTAGATAAGAAATCAACAATATTTTGTGATATCGATGGAACAATATTCAAGTATCGGAAGTTTGAAACGTATGAAACTTCATCAGTAGATGTTTTACCTGAGGTACGAGAAAGGTTAGAGTCGTGGAGTAAAGATGGTCATATGGTAATTTTAACTACCGCTCGTCCTGATTACCTCCACGACCACACTGTTAAAGAATTACAAGAGAACGGCATCATATACGACCGTCTAATTACAGGAATTGAGAGGGGTCCGAGAATCTTAATTAACGATATGGACCCTAATAAACCAGGTCAAAGAGCCTTTGGGATAAACCTCAATAGAAATGAGGGTTTTGAAGGTATCGATTGGTCTAATTATATTTAAATTAAAAATATGAGTAATTGGAGTAGTAAATCACACGTAGAGTCATCAATACCGGCTAGAGATGGTCAGTATGCGATGTTTGTAGGTCGATGGCAACCTTTACATAAAGGTCATCAAGAATTATTTAAACAAGCAATGGATAAAGGTAAAAATGTTTTAATTTGTATTAGAGATGGTAAACCTAACGAGAAAAACCCATTCACCGCAACAGAAGTTAAAGAGAACATTATGAAACACTACTCTTCTGAAGTAGAGTCAGGTAAAGTTGTGGTAACAGTAATTCCAGATATCTGTTCAATTGAATTTGGAAGAGGTGTTGGTTATGATATTATCGAACATATACCACCTTCTGAGATTGGAGACATATCAGCAACAAAAATTAGAAAAGAAATGGGACTTTAAGTTCAATAAAAACTATTTTACATCTCATTTATTATAATAAGTGAGATATATTTTTTAACTATGAACCACAAATTATGAAATTATTTTATTATTCAAAAAATGACTTACTCTATCAAGAAATACCAAGTTGGAAGGTGTTGGTAGTTTTATTATCAATATTATTAGTTATTCCGTATTCGATTTTAAAATCAACGTCAATTAAGGAAAATACTAATTTAAACGATTTAGAATTAGAATTAGTTGTTATTAATATTAATGACACTTTAAATAATTTTTCTGAAGATAGGTTAATAGATATGTTAAAATCATTAAACGTTAAATTCCCACATATAGTTTTAGCTCAATCAAAACTTGAAAGTGGTAACTACACTTCAAATATTTTTAAACATAACCATAATCTTTTTGGGATGAAAGAGGCTATGGTGAGGATACATACCTCCACGGGTACACAACATAGTCATGCATACTATACAAATTGGAGAGAGTCCGTTTACGATTATGCGTTTTACCAATGTAGATATCTATCTAAGATACATACAGAAGATGAGTATTATTCGTACCTTAACCAGTCATATGCTGAAGCGTCAAATTACACTAAATTATTAAGGGTCATGGTCAATAAAGAAAAACTAAAAGAAAAGTTTAAAGATTAAAATTTTATGTTTATATTAGCCGAAAGAAAACATAAGATGAAAATAACATTCATATCTGATACTCACACAAAACATCATCAGGTAACGTCACAGTTACCAGGTGGTGATTTACTAATTCATGCTGGAGATTTAATGAATAGTGGACATAATAAAAAGGAGATTAATCATTTCTGTGACTGGTTTGAGTCTCAAGATTACAAACATAAAATCTTTATTGCCGGAAACCATGACAAGATGTTTGAAGACCACCCATTGGAATCAAACACAATTGTAAACGGATACGATGTTACTTATCTACAAGATAAAGAAGTTTTAATTGATGGTATAAAAATTTATGGAAGCCCTTGGCAACCTGAGTTTTATGATTGGGCATTTAACTTACCTAAAGATGGTGTTGAATTAAAACAAAAGTGGAGTCAAATACCTACAGGTACAGACATATTAATAACTCATGGACCACCACATGGTCATTTAGATACTGTAGTTGGACAGTACGATAATCTTGGGTGTAAGATGTTATCTGAACGAATTGAAGTCGTTAAACCTAAGATACACGTCTTTGGTCATATTCATAGTGGATACGGATATAAATTTGAAGATGGAACACATTACATTAACTCATCTGTTTTAGGTGAAGATTATATTTTTAAAAATAAACCCTTAACTGTGGAGTGGGACCCAAATACGAATGAAATTAAATTTTTAGATTAAAAGTAAAATGAAGTACAAATTAGAAGTTTACGGATGGTCAATGGAAGCGATGGCACATTCATTAAATGACCAACAATTAGAGGATATTGAAATCCTAATGAAAGATAAGAACTATAAGGAATTATGGGAGTCTAGATTTGAGTTAGAGACGGAAGAGATTGTAGGCGATTTATGGAGTCCCGATTTATTTCAAATGACGGCACCAATGGATAATGGAAGACTTTTCTTTCATGTTGTAGACGAAAAAGGAAAAGTACTTTTAAAGTTCGAAGAAAAAGACTTAGGGGACCAATACGAAAATGTCGGAGATGTCGACACTTTGTATGATTACGAATCGTATTATGCCAATCCTGACTATAATAACGATAAAGAAAAACACATTATGTTTATTGTTGACGAAAACAAAGGAGGTGTTTATGAAATGTTATTTGAATCGGATAAAGAGCCTAAACCTAATGACTTTTCTATTATGGGTGGGGGTATTGATACCCCTGAAGGGGAATGGGACTTTATATCTCGTATTTTCTTTAAAGATAAACTCTTAGAAATTAACGATTGGTTAGATAGTTCAGGTAAATCCAGTACAATGGAAATTTACACTCAAGATGGTAGAGTTATAAAATAATGAAAATAACTAAAATTAATTTAAATAAAGAAAACCGTATGTTACGTATTGGTTTTGGATTAAATCGAGGAAATAAATTCTTTAGACTTGATTTATGGTGGGTTGGATATAGGTTTCCCTAAAAAATATAATTATGAAAAGAAAGGCAGTTCAGGCAGAACTTCGTAAAGAAAGTAAGACGTTTAAAGGATGGTTAAAATATGAAGTTACCATTCAAAATGTAAATGGCTCAACAGAGGTAGTACCTGCGTATGGTAAAGATTTACAAGACGCATTATCTCGTGTAGTTCACGATGAAAAAATAATTAAATTACAAAAGAAAACCAAACGTATACCCGACATTATTTGGGTTATATTATGGTTTGGTTATATTTTAGGTTGGACCCTATTAACGTACTCATTACCACTACCCACTAATTACGTAGGTGTTTTCTTTTTATTAGGGTTAATATTTTTTACTACAGTTGTTGTTTTATCTAAAACGTGGTTTAGGAAAAGGAACATATCAAAATAATCAAAAAGTTTATTTGATAATAGAATAAATTTACCTATATTTGTATCACACAACAAAGACTAATAAAATATAAAATGAATAACCAATATAAACAAAATATAATATTAAGAATTACATTCTCATTATTATGTAAAAGTTCGGTTAACATGATATAAAAAATAGACTTAAATCTATGAAAAAGACAAGCCCGAACAGAGATGTTCGGGTTTTTTGTTTTATATTAATAACGTTCTTTGACATCAGGATTAAGTAACGACACAGTATTCGGTAAAATACTGACCTCTTAGCTCAGCTGGTAGAGCATCACACTTTTAATGTGAGGGTCCAGGGTTCGAACCCCTGAGGGGTCACTACTAACACAAAAATCGAGTTTTGCTCCTCTACATAATTTATAGGTGTTTTCAATATGGGGATGTAGCTCAGTTGGTTAGAGCAGGACTCTTATATAGTCAAGGTCGAGGGTTCAAATCCCCCCATTCCTACAAATAAAAAATTAGTTAAGATAGTTGTTAGTTGATTTTTTGTGTAGTATATTTGCATAGTCGAAAGACAAAAACGTTATTTGAAATTATAGATTAATATAAATGCCGCTGTGATGGAATTGGTAGACATGACAGACTTAAAATCTGTTGGGATGAAATCCCGTGGCGGTTCGAGTCCGCCCAGCGGTACTAATGTAGGGAGTTACACAATACTAGTAGGAACTATGTAACTTTAAAAAAGAACCCTACAAATATGCACCCATAGCTCAGCTGGATAGAGCATCTCCCTTCTAAGGAGACGGTCTCAGGTTCGAATCCTGATGGGTGTACTAACGTGTCAAAGTAACATTGACTAATGTGTCATACATGAAGAGAAATAAGGTAGAATCCTTATAGTGACTAATCAACTAGTGAGTATGCTAGTCGGAGTTTGAGTTCTTCTAAAAAATAAAAACTTTATTCCTAACCAATATTGATTATACTTTATTGGGACATCCGTGACAGTTGTAGTTGGATAAAATAGACTGTTAACGGACTTTTAGCTCAGTTGGTTAGAGCACCGCACTCATAATGCGTAGGTCGATGGTTCGAGTCCATCAAGGTCCACCAGTGAGTTCTTTGACATAAAAATTAAAGAATTAAGAAAAAATAAATAGTGGGGTAGAGCAGTGGTAGCTCGTTGGGCTCATAACCCAAAGGTCGGAGGTTCGAATCCTTCCCCCGCCACTAAAGGTTAAACCTATGACCTTGTGAGATATCACTAAATAAAGGTAGAATATAAATTGTATAACCTCAGTACCTATGTCTGCACCCGACAGGATAATTCAATGGTAACGTTGCAGAAACCAAAAGAGCTGAGAGTACATATTAAATCTATCAAGTGTACCACCTGTATTGTAATATGGTGGAATTCAGTTAAGAATCTGGTAAGAGGTAAAACACACCCTCCAACCTTAGGTGTTTACAGCTTGACCATTTATATTATATTATAGATGGTGCTAATAGTTAAAAAGTGAAGTGAGTTCTTTGACATAAAAATTAAATTAAAATTAGAAATTATGGAAATAACATCATTTATTTTAGGTGTATGTACAGTCATTGTATTAGTAATGGTTGTGGGTACGTTTGTGAATTATATGTCAACTAAGTCCTTAAAAGTGGAAATAAACCAACTGAATCGAGTAATCGAAAATCAGTATAATGAATCAGAAAAGATTCGAAAAGAACTCACAGATTATGTGGATAATCTACACAATCAAAGTGAGAGTGATATGAGCGAAGTCTACCGTCATATTGATAGTAGAGTAGACAAAACTATAAATAATATGAGTGAACATGTCTCAGAGATTTATAGGCAATTAGATAAACCCAATAATTCCGTAATTAACGGATAACAAATAAACCGTTAAAGAACTCACTTTTTAACTTTGCACTATAAAACCATCATTAGGTAACTTTTTTACACTTAATGATGGTTTTTTCATGCATTTAATATTTTATTATTAATTTTGTTTTAATCAAATATTTGTCATATATTTGTACTCTAATAAAAAAACACTTATGGGTAATATACTTAGTAAAATTGCAGATATGGAAGAAGATGGTACACTACCAAAATTTGACCCGAACTATTATGTCGATGTTTTAAACTTGGCAAGAAAAAAAGGATTAAGGAGTGAGGTTATGTACTCCGCGATGGATATTATAAGAGACAAACCAACTTTAACCAATGAGGAGGCGATTATGTTATCAGCAAAAAAGTGGAATTTGGTTTAACTAAACCCATTACAATTAGAGAGATTAGTGAAGCTGAGATTATATGGATAAAGGTAAAGGTTAACCCCCATATATCAGTAACCTCGAAAGACCCGAAGTCTCTCTTTTATTTGGCCCGTTCGTCTACCGGTTAGGACGCCAGGTTTTCATCCTGGAAATAGCAGTTCGATTCTGCTACGGGCTACAAAACAAATTAAAATAAATTATGAAAATAACAACATATACAGTAATGAGTCAAATCTACATATTACCTTACATTAAGGTAACCTATGATAGAGTTTTAAATGGTAACTACGAATTAATTGTAGGATGGATTAACCGAGAAATATCAATATCAATATGAAAGCAAAATTAGAATTCGATTTAAACGATTCAGAGGACAGAATGTCACATATGAGATGTGTTAAATCAACTGATATGGCAATTGTTTTATTTGAGTTAACACATAACCTTAAAAAGAGATTAGAACATAGGTTTGAGTCACAACAAAAGGAACTTGATGAGTTTGAGGTTATCGATGAGACCTTTAGGGAAATACAAAACCTATTAGATTCGCAGGGTATTAATATTAGCGAACTTATAGATTAAAAAAAATATAAAATATTAGTAATAGTTTGAGAATTATTACGTATATTTGTACCAACGAAATTATTAAATATTTAAAAAATAAAAACATGGGTAAAGAAGAAACAATCACACCAGAGGTAAAAAGCAAAGTAGAAGAGTACGCTTACAAGCACTACAAAATGTTCAAAGACAAAACTCTTATTATTAGTGAAAAAGAAAGTTGTTTTCTTGTGTCATCACACAAAGATGGTTCGCCACTAGTATTAGGTAAATCAATTTTAAATTAAATAATTAATATGGCATATAAAAATCAAAAGGGCGAAAACCTTTATCTATTTGGTTGGTTGGAAGCACCTGCGGGAACGACAGGAACTAAAGACTTCCGACCAACCAGCGGGGGTAACAACGAATGGGGAATGACTAAACGTGACGCAATCGCTAAAGTAAATCGTGAACAAAAAGAGTCCGAAAAGGAATATCCTACTCATGTTCGTTTACGTGTAGACCCTAAGACTGTTAGGAGAGCTAAAACCTATGAGGCGTTTGCATCTTTTGATAGAGGTCTAATTATGATGACTATATAACCATTTAACACCTTTTATGAGGATTAGTTAGAGTATCACGATATTTATAAGGAACAATCCCAATAGTGTTCATTTTTTTAATCAAATTCTTAAACAGATTAGAAAATTAACCTACGATTCTTAAATATAAATTACTACTAATCTTTCTTAATAATGAAAAACGTACTGTTTTTATTAGTCTTCTTACAGACTTTTTTAATCAATGGTCAATGTGATATTTCAATTAACGACTTTAATTCTACCACAGGTGAATTAGTAATAGGGGTAGACAACTCAGAAAACTGCGGTTGTAATGAATTTACAAATATAGATAACACTTGTGATGGTTCAGGTAGCCCAGATATTGGAAACAATGAATCAATATCTCATTTCGTTTTAGGGTTACATATTCCAGGATTGGACGATGGATGGACTGATTGTGTAGATAACACATACCATGATGGATGGTCTTGGAAAGTTAAAAGTTTCTTCGGTAATCAAGTTTTAGAAACAGGAGATACCTGGGATGTAAATGTGTTTGAGTTTGCTAATTTTTCTAATGATTGTTGGAATGAGATTTTATCTCACTCTGAAGATATTGGAGAATGTGCAGAATTGGTGGTTTGGCAAATCAATTTATCTCAAACGGCGACAACCGATATCGGAGGATGGGCAGTAAACCCCAATATCGCAAATCAAACTCAAAACTACCCTGACATAGACCTTTCGAATAATTCTTTTCTTATATGTCCCTCTATATTTCCAGGATGTACCGACCCTTTCGCACTAAACTATAATGATGAGGCTACAATTGATGATGGAACTTGTGTTTATTCAATTGGACCCGACCCTATTATTATTGACTTAGTAGTTACCAATGAAGTGTGTGAGGTATTTGAAGTTGGTGTATTATCTACGTTTAATTATTCTGCAACCATTGTAAATATTGGTACTGAAGCCGTTACTTATTTTTGTCTTAATGATTTCTTAGGTATAACATTTAATTGTTTTAATGGAGTTTCTAATCTATCAGTTTGGATTCAACCCGGAGATACGATTACCGTATATGGAAATATTAACGTTGACGGTACTTGGACTGCAGGTCAAGGTAATTATATGACCATTACTAGTGTGCCCGGCGAGATTATTACCGCTAATAATAATTTTGTTTTTTATATGCCTACCGGTGTATATTGCGAAGAGATTGAAGAACCTTGTGATACTGTTTATATAGAAACCATTGATACTCTTTATATTGATAACTTTATTATTGATACTCTTTATATTGATAACTTTATTATTGATACTCTTTATATTGATAACTTTATTATTGATACTCTTTATATTGATAACTTTATTACATTAACAGACACTATTATAGAATATGTGGATGTAATTGTAGACAACTATGTTTACCTGATAGATACACTAACAATTATTGAGACTCAGTTAATAGATTGTGAAACCGGTGAGGATTGTATAGACCCACCAGGGATAAGTGGATGCTGGCCTTGGACTGTTTATATTCCAAATACTTTTACCCCAAATAATGATGGTATTAACGATACTTGGCAGATTGTCTACAATTTAGATTGCTGGGTTGATGTAGAATTTAAAATTTTTAATAGGTGGGGGGAGATGATTTATCGAGGTTACGATTTTGGATTTTCTTCTTATCCTTCTTGGGATGGGAGTGTAAATGGGGGCGACCATTATGTTTCAGACGGAGTATATCTTTACACTTTTTACGGTCGTAAGTCTGATTCCCCTGAGATATTAGAACAGTCTGGACATATAACGATATTTAGATAAACATGAAAAATTTACTTATTTACTTACTCCTTCTTTTACCACTTAGTGTTAGTTCGCAATGTCAACAATATGTGTTTTCAACTGTTCCCGCAACGGAGTGGTCTACATGGACTTATATTAATTGTGCCACATTAGATACGGTTACACTTAATATACCATGTTGCGGATACACGGCACCTCGATGTGCAGTGTTGGGTTCACCAACTTTAGTATATGGTGATGGATTTTTCGCGGCGTTGACATCTCCTTTAGGTGAACCATGGGAAGATTGCGAACAATACAATGAAGAACCTTGTGTTGGTGATATTAATGAAGATGGTATGGTTACCGTTCAAGATTTATTGATATATCTTGCAGAACCGAATGTTGGTGTGGGAGATTTAGTAGGTTTCCTTTCTAATTTTGGAAATCAATGCGATTAAATTAAATTATTAATTTACTGATAAGATTATTTATATTATGTTTGTAAAAATAATAATAATATGAGATTAGCACTTATTGCCCACGATGGTAAAAAATCCGATATGGTTGCGTTTGTTATGAAACGTTTAAACTTCTTTAATAGTTCTAAAGTATCTTTAGTTACCACAGGTAATACAGGTAAAAAAATAATTCAGGCAGGTATAGAAAAAATAATTGCAGTACATAGTGGTCCTATGGGTGGAGACGCAGAGATAGGAGCTATGATTACTCGTGGTGAAATAGATGGAGTATTCTTCTTTAGAGACCCACTAGACAAACATCCACATGATGTTGACATATCTATGTTAATGAGACTCTGTGACGTACATGACGTACCTTTAGCGACTAACTATAAAAGTGGACATATTATGGTTAAATATTTTAAATCTAAGTTGAATATTAAATAATATTCACTTATATTATAAATGACATAAGAAAATATTTAAAAAATAGATAATATGAAAATTAACAAAAAAGATTTTTATCAAGGTAAAAGTAAGCTCCAACTAAGGGGAAGTTACATCGCAGCATCATTAGGAATTGTAGGTATTTTAATAATATTAGTTTTAATGTTATTCTCTAATCTATAGTATGACAAAAATCATTAATCTATTCGGAGGACCTGGTTCAGGTAAGTCCACTATATCATCAGGATTATTTTATGAACTTAAACGAAGAAATATAAGTTGTGATAACCCATATGAGTTTCCTAAACAAGTTGCGTGGGAACAAAATGATTCTCAGATAAATGACCAACTATTCATTTTCGCGAATCAACATAGAGGAGTTGTTCGGTCATACGGTAAGGTTGATTACATAATTTTAGATTCCCCAATATTACTTTCATTAGCATATAAAAATGGTTATGAAAGTGGATACCCATCAACATTATATGGTGAAACTTTTGATAAAATGGTTTTAGATGTGTTTAACAAATATGAAAATATTAACATATTTTTAGATAGACCTAATGTTTTTCAAGACGATGGTAGGTTTCAAGACCAACAAGAATCTTTAGATTTTGATAATAAAATTAAATCAATTATGGATGAAAATTCAATTAACTATAGAACATTAAAAGTTAATGATAAAACTATAGAATATATTCTAACATTTGTGTTAGATTTATAAAACAAAGATACAAATAACTAAAATATGGAACATAGACGATTATATGAAATTAAAATAGATACTCTTGAAAAAGAAGTAATGTCACTTAAAAAAGAAGTTGAAAAACAAGAGTTAATTAAAGCGGGTTATAGAGAAGAAATTGCTAAATGGAATAAAAAATACAAAGATTTAAGAAAACAAATCATCAATAAATAGAAAATAAAAATTATGGGATTTCATAAAAGATGGATAACCGAAGAGGTGTTAATTGAAAAATACAAAAAAGAAGGTATAGACGGTGTTAGAACATATATTGGAAATGCGGACGCGTTGGTTACAAGTGGTACATTATCAAGTGAAGTGATTGATTTATTTAACACTACACATATAGATGACTTTGAAAGGTGGAACGAGATATCCCATAAAATTGTTATGAGGATATTAGAACTTGATGGTAATATATAATACTAAATTAATCAGGTAATAGTGAGTAAACTTTACCGAGTTTTTTTAGTACTTTAGTTGAGGTAGTTTTTAAATATTTTTCAATATCTTTATAAAACCTCATAATGTCGTTTTCATACTTGTCAAAACCTTTCTCATATTTACCAAATTGTTTAGCTTTATCACCAACAAACCCAATTTCAGCTTCTAACTCGTCATCCACTAATGAATCCCCATAATTCTGTCTTCTATTGTTAGACGCACTTATATATGCAACCCTTAAAACTAAATTAACCTTTTCATCGTCACTTAGGTTTTTAATGTCGGTACCAATATCAACTTGACTAAGTAGGTTGTCAACTGAATCCATTTTTGTGTATATCTCCCTAACCATCTCATCAACGCTGAATTTCATAGACTCCATAACTATAAAATATTCTTTCCGTAGGAACTCTAAAAACCCTGACTTACCAATACCTAAAGTTTTTAATTTAGCATATAACTCTGTTGGTCTTACTGAATTTTCAATATTATCCAAATAATATAAATCATAAAACATTCTTTGTATTGCTCCGATAGGAAAATCAAACATTTCAGTATTTGATTGGTATTCTGACACGTTTTTAACATTACTGTAAGGTGTTTTTAAATCATCGTATTCGTGTTTTAATTCGTGAGATAATGCACTTACTGTATGAACTTTACCCTTATTGATAGATTTTATTACCTCATCAATAGACCAATCCTCAGGAACAGGTTTATCTATAGATAAAATTACGGTACCATTTTTATTAACTTTCATTAATACATAATCATCACCGACCTTACTAATAGTATTTTTCCTATAGACTTGCATATTCGATTCACCATACTTATCACTGTCAGGTCTAAGGGTTAAATCTATTTCAACATTATTAATTTCCTCGTCACCAATAGTGTATGGTTCATTAGGTTTAAAATTAACTTTATATTCTGTTTGTCCGTCTTTTAACATAGGTATAACCTTACGTTTAAAATCGTCATATAATTTTTCTCCAGCATCTACGATACCTTTTGGAACACCTACCGCCTCATTTAATTTTATCCTCATACTTTTCTATTTGGCTTTTTTTACTTACCTTTGTATTAATAAATATAACGTCACAACTAAAATTAAAAATATGGATTACGGAAAAGACTTTCAAAAATACGCGATGAGCGAACATAATGTATCATCAATGACGATGCACCATTATCAAAAAGAACTACAGGGTTCAATGACTCCTTACATTTTAGAGGAAAGAGAAATGAGGGCAACTCAATTAGATATTTTTTCAAGACTAATGAGGGACCGACTATTATGGGTTGCGGGAACAGTAAACGATGCGATGTCAACTGTAGTACAAGCTCAACTCATGTATTTAGATTCTGTAGATAATATGGACATTACGATGCATATCGATTCACCAGGTGGTTCAGTTAAATCTGGACTATCAATGGTTGATGTTATGCATTACATTAAATCTGATATTGTCACAGTCAATACCGGTATAGCTGCGTCAATGGGTTCTATCCTATTAGGTGCAGGTACAAAAGGTAAACGTTCTTCTCTTAGATTTTCAAGAACGATGTTACATCAATCATCAGGTGGAGCGGTAGGTAATATACAAGACGCGGCAATTACTATGAGAGAGTGGGAAAAATTAAATGACACTTTATTTAATTTATTAGGTGAGTTTTGTGATAAGGACTCTGATGTTGTGAAACAAGACGCTTCTCGTGATTTATGGTTATCCGCTGAAGAAGCCGTAAAATACGGTATTATTGATGAGGTTATAAAGTCTAAAAAGATATAACTCATAAAAACCCTCTAACTAACTATTAGAGGGTTTTTATTTACTTTAGTATTTTATACTCGAATATTTAATATATTATGAGCAAATCAAAAGTAACTATCGCAAGACACGTACTCAAAACTATTACATGGAGAATAGTTGGTACCATTGACACAATATTAATCGGTTGGGCGGTCTCTGGAGACCCTATGGTTGGATTAACTATAGGTTCATTTGAAGTAGTCACAAAGATGATACTGTATTTTATACACGAAAGGTTATGGTATAAAATTAATATTGGTGTTAAACGAGATGAAAATAGTGAAAAACTACATTAATCGTTATATTTATTAGATATAAAAAAGAAATTAATGGATTTGATTAGAATTTTAGAAGTATTAGTCACTTCAGTTACCTCAATCGTAATTGCGTTGGTAGGTGCTGGATTTTTCAGACGGATGAGTGACAAACAAGAAAAAAATAGGTCTAAAGTTAGGTTAATGGAGCAAATCAAAAAAGATGAGATTGTACATTTAGCTATTAGAGATGTTAGACGTAGGTATAACGCTGACCGTGTTTATATTTGGCAGTTCCACAATGGGGGTAGTTTTTACACAACATCACCGATGCAAAAATTATCAATAACCTATGAAAGATGTTCTGACGGGTTAGAACGAAAAGCCGAAAAAAATCAAAACCACTTAATTACGAGTTTTACTAGCTATATCACAGATACTATGAATGGTATTATGTATTATCCTAATATAGAGGATATGAGCGATATTGGTTTAAGGTCCTTATCTTCTTCAAGTGGCACTAAGGGTCATTGTGCGGTACCAATATACGATAAAGAAAAGCATTTAGTCGCTATACTATGTTTAGACTGGGTTTTTAGTCCGATACCTGAAGAATTTATTAAAAAAGATGGTAAATTCACTCAAGACTTTATAGATGAGTTTAGTACCGATGCTGACACATTAGACACCTACTTGTAAAATGAAAAATAATTACCTAAAAACTATGTTAAAATATCAAAAAGTGATATTAATCGTGTTTGGGTTATCCCTTTTATCTGTCGTAGACACTATAAAAGGTTTTATTATAAGTGAGTTAGGATACACTATGGAATTTTGGTTAGTTGAATCCGTTTCTTTACTTATATCTGTTTTTTTACTATATTATTTATGGAACAATATTCATGACGGATACTGTTACACTAAAGAAAATAATTGTAAAAATAAAGATAAAAAATGAAATTTACCTTAGACTTAGAAAACAAAACAATAAAGATACACGGTAGTTTTACACAAAAAGACTTAAACGAAATTTTTAATGTTCTTAATATTGAAGACATTAGTGAATACACTATAGAGACCATTCCTTCAGCCTCATTTTGGTTACAATCAAATACGGGTACTCTTGGTATACAACAATATAAAACTAACAACACCCTAAACGGTAATGGAAAAGTAGTGTATAATAATATACTTGAGGAGTTATATTAATTAATACTAACACATATTTATAGTTATGGGTACATCAATGGAAAAATTTTTAGATAAAACTAAAGACGATAATAAGATTGTCGATATGTACATTGATATAAGAAAATGGTTACAGTCTGAAGGTCACACCACAATTACTTCTCAAAGTATAAGTAAAGCGCCTATGGATATTTGGAAATTAATGGAAGACCTAAGAGGTGAAGTAGAAACTCTTAGAACTACATTAAAAAGATATGGTATTTTAGAAGATGATAAGACCTATAACAAATGGTTACAAACTAAATTATTACGTATCGATAAAGAGTTCCCACTAATAGATGAAAAAAATGATTAATTTTATAAAAAACTTATTTAAATCTAAAGAGATAAAAAAACAATTTATTCCTCAAGATGAAATACAAGAACTTCTTATTAGTGAGGGTTTTACGTTATCTCCACTTAACGATAATGTATTAGTTAAGAAAACTATTACACATCAAATTATTTACGATATTAAAAATCTTTCAATCAACATCACTAAGGATGGTGGTACGATTATTTTAAAGTCTTTTGGAGACATTAAAAAAATTAAAAGATTTATTAATAAATACGGTATTTAAATTAACCGATACCTAATATTGTCATCCTCTATTTTGTAGGTTTTAGGTTCAGTATTCTCGATAGGTATTATTGATTCAATTCGAGTATGACCTTCTATATCGTACCCATTTTCTTGTCCAAAACTAAATAAATCTTCGAAGTCCCATTCGCTAATGTTAATAGATAAAAATACACTACCTTTTGATGTGTCAAATAAATCGTAGACCTTATCGGTATAGTCCTCTCCGAGTTCTGATTTCATATCAGATAAAGTTTCTTTCATGTTTTGGTCACCGATAAACCAAACCACTTTATTAAAGAAAATACTTTCATCTTCATTTTCAACCTCACCTCTACCTTCACAAGATTGACATTCTATTTGAGCTTCTCCCTCACAATTACCACAAGACCTCCGTGAAAATCCATCACAACCACCACAATCCTCATTCGAATCATCAGCATCTGATGTTGTTGTACCTGTACCTTCACATTCATCACAATCCATTTCACCCTCACCATCACATTCCTCACATTCTAAATGACCATTACCATAACAATCATCACAAGAAACCTCTCGACTATAACTGTCACCCACTTCATTTAAGACAACGAGATACACTTCGTTTTTACTTTTCCAATCCGCTTCCGTAAAACTGTATCCCTCAAACAAATAAAATACGATATAAGCTAATTCCACTATTTCTTTAGGGGTAAAATTATTAGTCACTAATAACTTAAGTGCTGGTAATTTTAGTATTCGATTAATAATATAACTTACACCAGGTTTAGATGTCTTTGCGTTATTTAAAGTTTTCTCAATAAACTTTTTTACTACTTCGGCGATTTTTGATTTATCCATTCGTTTTAAACTTTATTATAAATATTACGATATTTATTTAAAAATAGAAGATATGTCGCAATATAAAAGAATAAGAAGTTTAATGATGATAAGTGAACAGGAACAAAAACCTGTGACCGCACCGGTTAATATTGAAAAATTGGTGTCAGCATTAAATTATTTGTATAATATTGACCCGTCCTTTATTGATGATATTACCACATACGAAAACCTTAACCTACTTGAAGATGATGGAGTTTCTGGTGGTTTTTTAAAGTCTTTAGAAAAGACCATAAAACTATTTGGTATCTCAAAGTTAGATTACGATGAATTAGATTTTATAGGTGAGTTTATGGTCATCAACAAAGGAAAACTTATTACCGGAAATACTGATAAATCCAATTATATTATACCTAAAAGTAAAACGTATAGAGTTATTGGTGATGAAACTTATTCAGGTAGAAAATCTGATAGATATGAGTTAATTGAAACTGCATATAACCCATTTTACTTAAAATATTTAATTGAACAAACTAGTGATTTAGAACTTGCTGATGGTACTCTTAAAGGTGAGGATTGGTACGACACTTGGGATGTAGAACAAGAAGTTGATACTATTGAAGAGATTGAGACGGGAGTTAAAATGAATGAAGATATTGAAACCGATGAGGTTCAACCTGAAATTAAATCTGAAGACTTTATGGGTTTTGTTAATGGTGAATACGATATAGAAACATTAGAGTTAATGCAATCAGTAATATCGGGTAGAGTTCGTAAATTAAAAAGTTTAATTGATATCGCCAATCGAAAAGAAATTAAAGGTTATAGAAAATAAAAAGGGAGATGGTAGCGAAACCTCTCCCCTTAATCGCTCATAACTATAAGCGGCCCTAAACTCCTACAACAACAGATTACCTGTCATACGGAGACATATGTTTACTCTCTTCAGAGATATTACCTTTAAACTTACATGTACAGTTTTCACACGTACATCCTTCATTTAGACATTTTTCTTTGCTACAAGTACAATTTTCACAAGCCATATTTTATATTTTTTTTACGTTTAAGAAGTTAACTACTTCTTGATTATTAGGGATACCTAACTCTCGATTACATTCACAACAATATAACCTCATGTTATTAGTCCCGTCTTTAAATTTTACACGAGTTTCTTTGTGAGTACACGATTTTTGTATACCCGTCATTTCTTTCTCTAAGTGTTTAATTTTATTTTCAATGATACCAATTTTTTCTGCATTTCCCATTCTCTCTATTTAATTAATTTATGGAACACTATTTAAAATCAAATATAATACTTATATTTTGATTTTCAAAATAGTTGTCAATCTTTTTTTTAAAATCAGGTAGAGCACTTAAAAACTCTATAAGATTCATAAACTTTTGATTAACCTCTCCCTCACTACTCATGTAAGATAATATCAAATTCTCTAAAGAACTGGCTTTTAATGGTAACATATTTTCTTTAATACTCAACTGTTCTTTCAATTCATCAGGTAACTCAAATGAAAGGGTATGTGAATGGTCACTTGACCCACTTAGAGGTATTACCTTGAAGTCAAAAAGACCACTAGGTCTCTTAGGTCCAAGCATAACGAAAAAGTCTCTCAATAGTTCCAATGTAACTTTATTACTCATGTAAATAAATATCAACTAATTAGTTAAATATAGTTTTTATAAGTATTTATGGGTATGAGTAATAATAAAGATGCCGAAACAAAATACGGAATGTTGTTTAAGTTTATGAACCAATCTAGGTCTAACTATATGGGTTTAGATTTAACTTATGATTATGAGCTATTACCTGAAAATAGAATTTCTGTAGATATCTTCGCTGAAGGTAACTTTGATTTACCCCTTAGAACTAAACAAATGTTTCGTAATATGTTTATGGCATTCTTTGCGAAAGATTCCAAATATTTTAACATACCTAAAAGTACTGTTGGGTTACTTGATTTCAATAATATATTATTGAACGGTGAGAGACTTGGAGATAGAATAACAATTGACGATAACCTTAAAAAAGATTTAGTTGACGTAGAATCTAAATTAAAAAAATACTATTCAATAGATTTACCTGATTATCCACAGGGATTATATAGATTAGAATCATTCGATAATGTTTTAGAAACCTATATTGAAATAGTGGATGCGGATTCATTAATGTACACCACCAATATAAACGATACCAAAAAAATAACACTAAATGGTAATGAGTTTAATCGAAATACAATAGTAGACTTTTTAGACTCGGTAGATTTAGGGTCTTCTACAGGAAACATGTTGGTGGACCCTAATACAATATTTGAATCTATTTCAAATTCTATTTGGGAAACCTCTGTTGAAGGAGATGGAGCGTCACTGGAACTATTTTGGGATAAATTAATATCAAATGGTATGAACTATCAAAACCACTTCATGGAAAATATAGGAATGTTATCACTCGTTAATTTACGTAGTTATGGTGGTATGTTTAATGATAATATGCATAACTATAATACTGAATCACAATCAGAGATTCTCTCGATATTTATTGGTTGGTTAGAAACTAATAAGGGTAAGTATAAACTTTAAGACATCTTTTTCCAAACACTACTATTTTTTGAACCAATAAAGGTATCTAAATCTTCATCGTAAGTTAGTATTGTTTCACCTTTATGGTTAACGAGATTGAAGTCAACATAAGGTACATCACCTAATGATAAACCCATTAACCTAAGAAACTTTTTCTCGATATATGGGAAGAGGATGTTTTTAATAAATTCGTATCCATTAAATTCTAAGAAACTATCGGCTTCAAGTTCAGGACGTAATTTAAATGTATCTTGAATGGCCGGTACACTATCAGATATTTCATAAAAACCTTCTGTATTTAAAATCACATTAATTACGAGAGTACCCGGTTGTATCATTTCATAACCACCGTATTTAATTGGTTCTTTAGAGGGTTCGAAGTCTAATTCAATATCCTTTATCTTACCATCTAATACCTCGTGGTCCATAACCATATTAGAATATTTAGCAATATCATCATATGATTTAGGCATTATCTTATTAAACATGTTATTCATTAAATTAAAATCCATACATATAAATATATGTGACCACCTTATGTTTCAAGACTTTCTTAAAATAGTGTTATTAATACGGGACGAAGGACCCGTTAAAAAAAAATTTTTAGAACAAAAAGACCGACCGAAGGTCGAGAAAAACGGTCCGAAATATCCGATACCGGCATATGAATGATTAATTAAGTATATTAAATCATTATATTCACACCATCTAATGGTATTTCCAAAGAGTTTATTCCGACAGATACCTAAAAAACCCTCTTTTCATCGGTGAAATCCCTGATTAGTTATACTTTTTAGTGATTGTATTCACTAATGGTCATAACCCCCTCCCTTACTGTCGGAATCCCCTATTTAGAAATAGTTATAGGGTACCATCCCTATATCACTGTTAATGGTGTTCTAAGTGGTGTTTTGTAGAGCGTTTCGTAGATGAAACCGTGTTTTTAGGTGATTTAATTATAAGAGGGTGGTATATATGAGTCTTTAACCACACTACTCTTTGGTTTTCTTCTCCTTACGGAGAATTATAGGTAGTGTTTATTATATAAGACTGTCTCTCCACCCTGTTTTACGGGGATTATATGTTTATCCATATAGATACCCTATTTTCTTAACCTTTATATGTATATCCATATAATATCCCTTTCTTTTACTGTGTATATGTAATGGGTGGGTATTATCTTATAGACTCTATATAAAGGAATCTCTTATATAATACATTGAGGAAACTTTGGAGTTATAACCTTGAGGTTTATAATAGAAAGTTTTATAAAGACCCGCCGCCTGAGAAATGTAGACGCAAAAAAATTATAGTTTTATTACCATCCCATTAGAATCATACTCTCTTAATACGAACTTATAGTTCCCTTTAAACCTATTACCTTTAATTAGGACTTCTTTTATAAACTCTTCGGCTTCGATTACTCCACCTTTAAAGTGTAGGGGGAATTTCTTTAGACTCTTTATACCGATAGTTTCGTGTGTGACATATGTCCACCACTTAAAGAATAGAAATGATTTTTGTTGTTGTATGAAGAAACATACATCGAATGCTATACCTTTCCCATTATAGAACTCTTCTCTGATTATTCGGTATTTGCTCATAATTTATCAGTCATATGTAATTGGTCCGCATAAATCTTCTCAGGAATAGGGTAACGACAATTTATCTTATGAAAGATATACTCACCCTTTAACATACCTTCTTGAAACCTATCCATACCTTTTTCGAAATGTTCGGCAAAGTATTCAGCTTTATCACTATCAGGAAATATAAACATACTTACCCATTCAGTGAAAGATGAGTTATCCATCATTCTAAACCCATTCCATTTAGTTTCAACAACAATGTTATGTCTGTTTATAATAGGTGGTGTGTCATTAATTTCTCCTACGATTTCAGTATTGTATATGTTCCTCATAGTTATTTATCTTTAAGTTCGACAAATATAGAACATAAGTTTTACTTATCCAAACGTACCTTTAGTAATATTCTCATAATGTGTAACGGTTTTACCGTCATTGGATACTTTGTAGTTTTTGTTTGGGAATACGGCAATGTTCTTACCGTTAGAGTATAGTATATAATCTATCTCTTTTTTTCTTTGGTACCAATCTCTCATACCATAGGTTTGAACTCTTACTCCTCCGTTCTTTAACCTCTCCATCTTAGACGCTGGTTTGGTTTGGTATCCTTTACCCTTAACTTTAAAGTCTACACCACTCACACGGTCCTCTACAGACCCTAAACAGTATTGTGATATATCTTCATCAGTTAATGTCGGATTCTCTCTCTTAACGATGTCTATGACCTCGGCTTCTGTCTTCCATCCTCTTTCGAATGACTGTAGGTTTCTTTTTACTAACGATTGTAGTATTGGACTATCTTGTCCGAACAACTCTTCTTTGTTATCTCTTAGGAAATCTTTGAACCCTTCTAAAGTTACCTCATCGTTTTCGTCTTGGTATTTCTCTACTAAGATTCGTATAACCCCTGGGTTGGTATCGAAGAAGTTTAATATTGACCATCTCTCACCTTCCATTGCTGGGAAGATATCTATCACACCCTCTAATGTTTGACAATCAGGTTCAGAAATTTTTCCCCAATTATTTGGATACACTTCTTTTAAAACATCTAATATTAGTTGAGGTATTCCTGAGGCTTTTGTTTTTAATGTGTTAACATTAAGATTTTCATTTCTTACCTTATCATCTTTAACTAACAATGTTTCTAAGAATCTTGGATATAATTCTCTTAGGTCCCTAACACTAATCCACATTTTATCATTTTTAATTCTTATATCATCGGCATCGAAAACATAATCTTCTCCTGATTTTTTATCAGTAAGAACTATTTTACTTGAGTTGGATATTTCTGAAGGGCTCTTACTTAATTCGTTGAAGTATACGTTAATTGGTTTGTCGAATTTTGACCATACGTTTGCTCTACCAAATTCTACAGTCGCAACATCCGTGGCTCCTTCGTGCGGATACATCTCCACAACAGTTTCTTTTAATATATTAACAAGTTTAATATCTTTCATATCATATAAATATCTACGTTATCCTTATTGGCAGGTATAATTTTCACCATCATAGGACAGGGACAGAGGTGACCTATCAAAAAGGTCTCTCATTATCTCTTCTAACACTTCACAAGAAAAAAATTCTCTTTCTTCAATAGTATCTGTAGATTGACGGTCACCATCTATAATAGGAGGTTGACCTACAAATTCAACTCTCATATATGGGTTATCTGTTTCTCCTTTATAAAAATAATAACCTATATCCGCCTCTCGAATACTATCATAACTAAGTCCTTCATATTGAGACTGAAGATATGAAATTAATTTATTTTCTAACCTATCTATTTCATTATCCACTAAGTTGTCATTTACGTATGTAAACATAGGTTCCGCCATATAATCATGTAAGTTAACATACCGTAAGGCCCTTTCAATATGTTCACCTATCTCATATATGTAGTCTTCATATTTTTTATCATACGTAGGTGATGGTTCAAATGTCTTATCCACATCAATATCCACATCAAATTCAAAATAAATAGGGTTAGTTCTAGGTGAAGAATAAGAATTCTGTCTTTGTTTACGTATTATCATTGAGTATTCAATACCCCCAAACTTACTAAACACTAATGCATCAAGAATTTTTGTGGCTATTTTACCTTTTTCTTGAGCCTCGGCTCTTAATTCATCATCTATGTTTTTTTCTATCTCCATTTATTATAAATAGTTATATTTATAGTTATGGATAATGAAATAGATAAAATTGTTGAATTAGGTAAAGTACTTTTAAATACTCCTACCTTAAGGTCAATTTATAAAGATAAATTTGAGATTAACTCAATTGATTTTGAGTTTATAGAAAAAACCACTAGTAGTCAGTTCACTTCCAAATATGAATATTATATATTTGGAGCAACATTATACACAGATATTCAAGTTAATTTTGATGAAAGAATAGAAAATGGTGAACTTAAGGGTTATATGGATATAGAACCTGAATTATGGAATTATGGCCTTGACCCTATTTATTTAGCCGATATTATTATACCTGACCAAATACTAAATATTATTTTACCTAAGGGTGGACCTAGAATAGCAATTGAATTAACGATTATTGGTGATAAAGGTCAAATTATTTGGAGGGACGATATGTTTGGCGGAGCAAATGGTATGCCAATGGTTGGTTTAACACCTAAAGAAGTGAACTAGTTTCATTAACTAATGTGTCACAGTTATTAATCTATCCGTGACACAGATAACTTTCAGACTCAAGACTCATTGATAGTGGTGACCTTTCAAATAGGTCACTCATAATTTGGTATAACTGTTCACAACTCACTAATTCAATATGACTACCCATTCCATCTTCACCTTCTTGCTCAATAGAGTCACCTCTAAACTCGACTCTTAGGTATGGTTGTTCACTTTCAGACTTATCAAGACTAAAGTACAAATCTGAATCCATTATTTGTTGTTCAGTAACATCTGGAAAATTAAAATGAATTTGTGGTACTAATTTACTTTGTAATTTAGATAATTCATTTTCTGCGAGGGTATCATTAACGTAATCAAAAATTACATCACCAAAATAATTTTGTAAATTAACGTATCTTAATGCCTTTTCAATACGGTCTTCAATTTCATACATTAAATTTTCATAACCTTTTTCATAGGTTGGTGAGAACTCCATCATCCTATCTACGTCAACATCAAGTCTGATATTAAAATTAAAAGGTGTTCTTCTATCGGAATCAGGGTATCTACTATTATATGAGTAGTTCTGTTGAGTGGTCAACTTATAATCAATACCTATTTTTTTAAATACAAGTGCATCCAAAATTTTTACAGCCATTTTACCTTTTTCTTCTGAACCCTTCTTTAAATCTATTTTTTCTTGGTCTGACATTAATTATATGTTTTACTTACTAAAGGCGTCGGTTAAATTTTGTTTGTCGTTGTTGTCTAACGAATCCCACCATTCATCTTCATCAATTCGAGCTATGTTCCATACTTCAGTTTTATCAATTAATCCATTACTCATTAAAGGAAAACTGTTTCCAGTTATTTTATCGACAACTGAACCATTACTTAATTCTACCCATCTACTTGGGTTTTTTTGAAAATCATCGGCGGGTAAATCTAATGACCTTCCCCATTTCTTTTCGAATGATTTTACGGATGTGTATTCTAAATCGCCCTCTTTCCATTCAGGAGTAACAAGTGATACAATTATACTTGGACTTATATATTTTGTTATGTGTTCAAGGTTAAACTGCAAATCCATAGGTTGAGCGAACTTACCGTACCTCCACAGAGGTTCAATTTTAACATCAAAAATTTCAGGAAGGTCGTCCTTAGATTTCACTATTACCTCATAGTCAATATCACCTTCGAAGTCAGTAACCTCATCACCTGTTTTTACATTTATAATCTTAACAACCTCATATTTGGAATCGAACCCATAATACTTCATAGCCATATTACGACCTAAAGAATTAAAAAGTTTTTCAAGACTCCACTTAAGTTTGTTATTACCCATTTATCCTTTTACGTCAGTTTCAGTCTTTTTGATTATTTTTTGTAACGCATCAATATCTTTTTGAAGTTCATCATCTCTTTCATCAGAATTAAACCTATCTTCGATATCCTTACTCTTTTTATTTTTTTCAGAATAATCTGTACCTGTCCCATACGCTTTTTGATGTGAACCCGCAGTGTCCAAACCTTTCTCTAAACGCATAACTCTCTTGTGTAATTCCTTAACTGAGTTTTGAACATCTCCCATTGATTCGAGTTTTCTTAGGATGATAACATCTGATAAGTATTCAGGTAAGTCATAATCAACAACATCTGATGGATTACCATAAAGACCTTGTTCTTTAATAACTTCTGTTACTACTTTTCTTAATTGTGTTTCGGATAATATATATTTCTTTTCCATTATTTTTTGAATAGTGATTTTATTTTATGAATAAACCCATTTTTTTGTTGGTCTACTTTTACTAATATTTCTACCTCTACTGGTAAATCTATTTTATATTTTTTGGCGGTAAAAACGCATTTGTTATAAAGATTTAGTTTTTCTTCTTGATTATCTTTAAAACAGTCATTACCTATATTCGCCGAGGCAATTAATAAAACGTCTAAGAATTCTTCAGGTGTTATAACAAGCGTTCTTGTCAAAGAAACGATTATAGATTTAAAATCACCATTATGAAAATCTTTTTCACATTTATTAATTTGCTTACCGTAATAAGTTTGAAAATGTTTAAATAATTTTTTTGACCAACATCCCATATAGTTTATTCTTTTATTATAAATATCATGGCCAATTCAAATATTTTTCGTATATTTGTTTTATGAAAAGAAAGATATTAAGTTTATTGTTTACAGTCCTAATGTTAAACGTGTTTTCACAAACACCTTTGGAGTTAAAGGTATTCAAAAAAATTAATGAGTATAGAGTGGAAAATGGTCTTCATAATTTAAAATGGGATGATGCGACTTACAAATCCACTCAAATACATACGGAGTATATGATTAAGGATGGTAAGTTAAGTCATACTGAAGATAGTGAAACACCTAGTTTTTGGAATCGATTGATGTTATTTCAAGATAACAATTATATTTTAGGTAATGAAAACGTATCCTCCGTGTCAATAAATGGTATTGAAGACTCTATAGATGAAATCGCTAATAAAATAATTTACTCATGGAAAACATCTAAGGGTCACAACAGAGCAATGTTAAATAAAGGTGCAACAGTAGGAGCGATAAGTTGTGGTAACGGTGTTAAAATAAAGAATAACTACACCTTTAAAATAAAATACTCAACGCTAGTACTTTGGGTTAAACCTCTTTAATAGTAATACAAGGGTTAAATGAACCCATTGGTTTTGAAACGCCAGGTTTAACATCTCCCGACCCTCTACCAAATGGTTCTTTAGGTCCATATACAATTCTTTTAGACCCATCTTCATCCTCAACATAAGCACACACCATAGGAGCTTCTCCGTGATATCCTCCTCCTGGTCGTTGACTACTCCTTGGTCTTAGTAATGTACCATCGGTTCCTTGAATAGTCATAGAGACTTTTCCATTTTTACTATTTGTGATTATTCTTTTTAATTGTTCTTTACCTACAGTAATCAAACTATACACGGTATCACCTTCTCCTTTTGGTGCTCTACGTTCAACATTTTCTTGATTTAAACCAACTTTAGCTTGTGGGTTATTTCTATTTTTACCATTGTTCATATTTGAAATACCCACAGGTATTTCATTACAAGAAACTGTAAATGTTGCGTAATCACATGTATGTCCATGTCCAGGTTCAAATGTGTTTTTCGGCATTTTAATACCTGTATCCATGGCAGTTGTAGATTCTTTGAAATATCCAACAATAATTTTAAGTCCTTCAGCACATTCAGTTAACTTTACAATGTCCTCGTCACCAAGACTCCTTGGTTCTAATTTTATAAAACCGTTAACTATAACATATTGACCCGGACCTTTATATTTATTTGAATCTCTTTTTTCATCAGTACAACCACCAGTATCAGTAATACGGGATTCTGTTGTCTTTGGCGCCTTTAAATCTTTACCAACACCAAAACCTATACTTTTACCATTTTTGTTAATATATGAAACCATATTCCCCCATCTACTGTCAGCGTAACCTTTATTTGTATTCCAATTTCTATCCCCCTCTTTTGGTAAATTTACATACGGTTCTGAAGATAATTTTGAAGAATCTATTGGTTTCCCACCAAAATGGGTAGGTTGTAAAGGTCCATTAAAATAATTACTTGCTGACCCGATAACGTCATCAACCCTAACAAGTACTAAATCATATTTAGCTATTAAGTCTTTACTCGACAGTTCATCCTCAACCTGTTGTTTTAGTTGTGATAAGGCTTCTTGGTAAACTTTATCGCTCGAAGTTGCGGTTGGAAAATAAGCTTTTAATTTAAATTTAACTACTGCTGGTATATCACCATTTGTACCGAATTTTCCATTTTCGTCTTTATATCTTATCTCGGTTTCTATATAAGGAGAACTAACTTCATTAGTACCTGTACAGTTATTCGATTCAGTTTGTTCTGAAATTACTTTTTTTACGATATTGAAAATATCTATTTCTGTTAATTTTATTATTTTCTTTCCCATTACTTTTTTATTTCATTTGTATTATGTATAGTAACATTACCATAAACATCTTCTACTTCAAATTTATTTGACACTTCTTCAAGATTAATAACTTCAATTTCTCTGATATCAACTTCTTCTTTCGGTAATTGAGCCTTATTTTGATTCATTATTCGATTTTTTAGCGAAAGCTTTTACCGTTGATACCCCTAACATAGTTGCTGAAAATATTAACATAGAGCTAAATAAGTTTTCATTTATTGTAAACCAATGAAATCCATCACCTATAAATGCTATACATACTAATACACCTGAAATGATTCCCATTGTCTTTTTAGATGAGTATTTGTTGTCTGTTTTGTCTTCCGTAAAAATATCTTTTATAAATTTCATAACTTATAGTGTTTTACTATAAATATCTATTTTTTCATTTAAATTCTTACTTCCAAAATAATTGTATACCTATTAGTGAAAATGCAACTAATAAAGAGACTATTGTTTTGGTTGTGAGTCCCTCATCTAAGAAAAACCACGTTAAAAACGTGAATGATACGATTCCTGAACCAAAAGCGATGAATCTACCTGGCCATAATAGACCATCGAAGTGTTCTGCCATGAATTTAGTGCCGTATATTAAAATATAACTGATGGTTGTTCCAAATATCGCCGAAACAATTAGGGGGTTTTTTTTAAACCAAGGCCAAACGAACTGTCCGTTGGTTTGGAACCATATGGCTGATTGACCAATAAAGAAAAGCATAAACCCTAATAGTAATTTATTCATAATTTTTAAGTTTATGAGTAAAATAGGTATTTTTAGAGTAAATTAAAGGATTTTACGGTAATTTACTTAATGCAATGTCAGTATAGTAGTCAATCCGCTCATCTAATCCAGAATAATCTCTCATTCCACTTTCAATATTGGAAACAAACCCATATTTGTAACGAATATACTTAGTGGCTTCATAAATTTTACCAAAAGCGCAAGATTCTTCATCATAAGCTTCATAAATTTGTCGTGACATTTCTTCTCTAATGTATTTTTTAGGGTTTTGATAAGATTCGGACTCTTCAAGTGTCTCAATTATTGTTTGGTCAACCCATTCTTTTGGTAAATCCCAATTTGGGTTATAATCGTATTTAAATTGCATTATTGATTTACTTCCGTACCCATCATATGGTACTGTCATTGGATAATCCTCTATGTTCCAACCTACTAATTCTATATTTCTATCACATAAATCAAAAATCCTATCTCCTACCAAAATTTCTTTAATTTCGTCCATCATATGTCGTTTCATATCTCCTACATCGTAATATTTAGATAAAGCACTCAAATATTCTTGGTTATTTTGGAATTTCCATCCAAAATATAGTGTATCTTTAGCCTTTGGGTTACCTTTTTTATCCCAAAACTTCATTAAAACGGATATTTTTTCTTTGTAATCCAAATTTTTAGTCTCTATTCGTTGATGTAACGTAATTTATACCTTTTCTCCACCCATATTCAGATAAAATATCCTCAATTTCGTGTTCAAAGTCATACGTGTTCACCCTATTCCAACCATCCGTACACTCACGTTTATAACGTGGATGTATCTGTATTTCTATGTCCTCAATATTACTTCTATATCTAAAAATGATAGAATGAACACATTCTTTACCTCTTGGTAGATTTTTTATCTGTGGTTTAATCTTTTTATTAACGACATTTTTCATATAGTCCTTAAATCCTTCAAATAAAACATATGTCGTCTTAACACTTGGAGAGGTTTTTTTTGATGAACCTGTCGCACTAACTAATCTATTCCATATATTACTTATAAAGTCTCTAGTTCGTTTAGCTTGAAGTATGGAGTCTCCTGACTCTAATAACTTTTCAAGATTTATTATTGGTTGTATATACAAATCTCCCCATCTAACTTCTTTGAATGTGAATCGTAACCAATCAGGATAAATATTAGGATTACCTTGTTTATGTATTTCTAAAAATTTTTCTAATGTCGGTAATAATTCGTTAGCATTTTGGTCCTGTATTGCTCTTTTCTTTTTATATATAACATTCTGAATATGATTTCTTAAATTTTTAACATGAATAGCTGAAGTTCTTGGTATATTTTTTCCTTTATATAAACCTTCCGTTCCCTTATAATACGTAAATAATTCTTTTTGATTATCTTCATCATAATGGTGCATATAATTTACTCTACTGGCAAGATTTAACTTTTCATAAAATACCTCAAGTTCTTTGAGTTCGATATCTTCAAGGTTGTCAATATCAAATGACATACCTTCACGATTAAATATACGCTCATCCTCAACACCCGTTAAAGGGTGATTATAATCAAAGTCGTGGTCCTCATATGGTAATGAGTAACTTCTTAGATTGTCTATTAATTTATCATATACTGATACCATACCTATAAATATAAAGTATCTATAAAAAAAGTGACAATCGTTTTTTATTATGATTAATATTTACTACTTTTACAATAAAGTAAAACGATGACATTATTTATGGTTGGATTAGGTGTTGGAATTATGGTTGGAGGTATTATAGTTACACT